>OHAC01000051.1_pt1 | contig 116734 bp, 98 predicted proteins | sample 1577051 | NCBI WGS metagenome assembly OHAC01 (sample SAMEA3541499, study PRJEB24748) | human gut metagenome | biome: human gut; feature: human-associated habitat; material: faeces | place: China | collected 2012 | reverse complement strand
CCTTAGAGCATTGACAGACACCACATCCCTTGCATGGTGCAATGTTGAGTTTGTCGGGTTCAATGATTTCAATTTTATTCTTTTCTGACGCTCCTTTTATAAATGCATTGATTGCTGCCAGCGTATTTCCTTTTCTGGCACTTCCATTAATGATTACAATTTTCATGCGTGTATCCTCCAACTTCCGATTTATCATTCTACTGTGACTTCACTATACCATGAATACCCCCGAAACACAATCACCCATTGACACCACCGATATTCCGATAGATAATATAGGCAATAGAGAAACTTTACGCAAGAAGGGAAGTGCTTCAACGAATGAAACGCAGCTACGAGATGGACCTGTGCAGCGGTCCGCTGCTGAGCAAAATCCTGCTGTTTTCGCTGCCGCTGATTCTTTCGGGTGTGCTGCAGCTGCTGTTCAACGCGACCGACATTGTCGTAGTCGGCAAATTTGCGGGCAGCAATGCGATGGCGGCGGTCGGCTCGACCACCTCGCTGTTCAACCTGCTGGTCAACTCATTCATCGGTATTTCGGTCGGTGCGAACGTGCTTGTCGCGCGACATTACGGCGAGCGGGATTACGACGGCGTACAGCAGACCATCCAGACGGCGCTGCTTACCGGCTTGATCGGCGGCGCGATACTGATCGTGCTCGGCGTTGTGCTCGCACGTCCCATGCTGACGCTGATGGCCACACCGGACGAGGTTATCGACCAGGCCGTGCTGTACATGCAGGTGTACTTCATCGGTATGCCGGCAACCATGATCTACAACTTCGGTGCCGCCGTGCTGCGTGCCGTGGGCGATACCCGGCGTCCGCTGTACTTCCTGATGGCGGCAGGCGTGATGAACGTCCTCGGCGACCTGCTGTTTGTGTGCCTGCTCGGCATGGGCGTTGCCGGAACTGCGATCGCCACCGTGCTCAGCCAGTGTGTCTCTGCGGCGCTGACCGTGCTGTGCCTTGTAAAATCGGACGGCATGTGCCATCTCGACCTGCGCCGGCTGCACTTCCGCATGGATAAGTTCCTGAGAATCATGCAGGTCGGTCTGCCTGCCGGTATGCAGAGCGTTATCTTCAATATCTCGAACGTACTCATTCAGTCCTCGGTCAACAGCTTCGGCGCAGTAACGGTTGCGGGCAACACGGCAGCCGCCAACATTGAGGGCTTTGTGTACATTTCGATGAACGCGCTCTATCAGACCTCCATCAGCTTCACCAGCCAGAATCTCGGTGCAAAGAATTATCACCGCATCGACCAGACACTCGTGCGCTGCATGTGCATCGTCACACTGATCGGTCTGGTGCTCGGCAACGGCGCACATCTGCTCGGCAATCATCTGCTGCACATCTACTCGGATGATCTGGAGGTCATCTCGTTCGGTATGCAGCGCCTGTCGGTCATCAGCGTCACCTACTGCCTGTGCGGCATGATGGATGTGCTCGCGGGCACAATACGCGGTCTGGGCTATTCCATGCTGCCAATGATCGTCTCGCTGATTGGCGCATGTGTGTTCCGTATCATCTGGATTTTTACGGTCTTTCGCGTGCAGCATACGCTGTTTATCCTGTATGCGTCCTACCCGATCTCGTGGATACTGACCATCCTGGCGCACTTTGTGTGCTACCTGATCGTGCGGAAAAAGGTTTTCCGGCCGCAGGAGACATAAGCGCGCGTTTTTCTCCGGAAAATGGTTGTAATTGACGGTTAAATATAGTATAATACTCGTGCAATGCGGGAATTTCCCGCGCAATAAGTAAATAAGCGAACAGTCGGTGCCGCTGTATGTTTTCGAACAGGACAGCGGGTAAAAGGGAAGCAGGTGCAAATCCTGCACGATCTCGTCACTGTAAGCGGGGAATGGACTGCCATTTACGTCACTGATATTGCGGTATCGGGAAGGCGGCAGTTCTAAGGCAACATCGCATGATGAAAGCTGCGGCGCTTTGCGGAAATTTTGTGTCCTGACTTCGTTGTGATTTCACGGTAATACATCAAGTATTACCGCAAAACCACGCCTCGTCAGTACGCGAGAGTGACTCGCAAATCGCTCTTGTGCAATTATGCGGTATTGTCTTAAGAGCCGCAAGTCAGGAAACCTGCCGGTCTGTTGGTACGGGAAGCTGCTTCCGGGTCACGAGTTATTGATTGTACTGATACCGCATGATTTTTTGATTCAGGCAGTCCCTTTCATCATATATTGATGGGGGACTGTGTGTTTTCCGTACCCTTTTTCTTTCAAAGTGTGCGCTTTCGCTTTGCAGGCAAAATGAAGGAGGAAAACCATGAGCAAAATAAGCAAACTGAAGAAGCTCGGCATTATGCTGATCGTTTCCGGCATGCTGATGTCCATGCTGACCGCTTGCGGCGGCAGCAAGACCGCAGCTGCGGACGACACGAAGGACAATAACACCACTGCACAGACCGATGCGCAGGATCAGACCGATCCGGACGAAAACTATGAAACGGGTGACGCTTCCTTGGACGATCCGCTGAATCAGGATGAAATTGGCGATACCGAGCTGCTCGTAGTCAGCTTCGGCACCAGCTATAACGACAGCCGCCGTGAGACCATCGGCGCCATCGAAAAGGCTATGCAGAAGGCGTTCCCGGATTACGCGGTACGCCGCGGCTTCACCAGCCAGATCATCATCGACCATGTAAACAAGCGTGACGGCGAGAAGATCGACAACGTAACCGAGGCACTGGACCGCGCCGTAGACAACAAGGTAAAGACCCTGGTTGTTCAGCCGACCCATCTGATGAACGGTCTGGAGTACAACGACCTCAAGGATGAGCTGGCAGGCTATTCGGATTCCTTCGAGAAGATCGTGCTCGGTGAGCCGCTGCTGACCTCTGACGACGACTTCCAGAAGGTTATGAATGCCATCGTAGACGCAACCAAGGAGTATGACGACGGCGAGACCGCAATCTGCTTCATGGGTCACGGCACCGAGGCGGATTCCAACAGCGTTTACACCAAGATGCAGGAAACCCTCAAGGCCGCAGGCTACGACAACTACTTTGTCGGCACTGTTGAGGCAACTCCGTCCCTCGATGACGTAATCGCAGCCGTTAAGGCAGGCGGCTATAAGAAGGTTGTTCTGCGTCCGCTGATGATCGTTGCAGGCGACCATGCCAATAACGATATGGCAGGCGACGAGGACGGCTCCTGGAAGACCGAGTTTGAGAAGGCAGGCTTCGAGGTAACCACCGTAGTTGAGGGCCTTGGCTCTGTGCAGGCAATCCAGGATCTGTTTGTTGCACACGCACAGGCAGCGATTGATTCCCTGAAGTAAATCAAGTAAACAGCAGGGTCCGAGCCGTGGAATGCGGACGGACCCTGTTTTTGTGAGATTTTGATTGTCGATTTTTGGTATGCAGAATTGAAAATAAAGAATGGAAAATTATACTCAGAGTGAAGAGAACGTGATAGGTGTCATTCGCAGATGCTGCGAGTAACAACGCGTAAAAGAGTTGCGCGACACGGTTATGTCGCGCCTGCGCAGACCTTCCGGCCTGTGTAGCAGTACACTGTCTGTGAACTGCGAAAAGGCAGAGAAAGACACGCTGCGGTAACCCGACTGCCGTTCCTTTTTTCAGAGCGGTCTCGTCTTTCTGATTTTCGCCGTGCTATGATAGGAAAGGGGTGATTCACAAGAGGGTGGAAACCTTGGTGTCTACCCTCTTGTGCCCCTGCCGGGCAGGCAAGATTTCGTTCGCTTCGCAAGCGCTCAACCACCGTCTGGCAGAGACTAACAAACAATACTGATAACCGGAACTTGGAAAAAGCAAAAGAGGAAGGTAAAAACCTTCCTCTTTCGTTTACTTTTTCAGAAATTCCGGCAGACGGCGGCGCGCCTCCAGACGATAAATCCGGTAGCCCTCCGCGGAGAACTTCTCCTCATACTCGGTCATGACATTGCCCTCAAAGTCCGAGTTATGCAGATCGAGCGAGATATTCTGAATCAGCCAGCCAAACTGGCAGATCTCCTGCAGACTCCACTCGAAAAAGCGCTGATTATCCGTCTTGAAGCACAGATCACCCTGCTGACGCAGGATTTCGTCATATACTTCCAGATATGCACGCCACGTCAGGCGGCGCTTGCGCTGACGATTAGGCGGCCACGGATCGGAAAAATTCAGGTAAATGCGGTCCACCTCACCGGGCGCGAACACCTCGCGCAGCTCAGCCGCGTCGAAGGATACAAACCGCAGATTGGGCAGCGGCTGCTGCTGGCAGCGCTCGGCTGCCATGATGAGCGCACCTTCCTCGCGCTCGACCGCGATAAAGTTCACATCCGGGTGCTGCTCGGCCATGCCGATGGCAAAACGGCCCTTGCCGCAGCCGATCTCCAGATGGATCGGATTGTCGTTGCCGAACAGGGCGCGCCACTTGCCGCGTTTTTCCTTCGGCTCGAACGCCATAACGTCCGCGCAGGCGGCAAATCGAACGTCCAAGTTTTTCTTTTTGCGCATTCTCATGCGTGATAAACCCCTTACATCAGTGTTATAGTACGGAAAACTGTCCTCCAATGGGACAAAAAAAGAGTAAGCTGCCGCAGAATACTCCGGTCTGCGGCACATCTTCTGCAATAATAGACATAATATTATATCACAGAGAGATAGTCGGGCACAACCGTTATCTCAGCTAAATTTACAGAAAGACCACAATTTCCACAAAAAATATGCAAAATTGCAGATAGTTCTTGGTTAAATGCTACATCTGTGCTATAATAACAACAGATCTACTGACAGAGGGAGAGAAGGATATGTTTAAGCGTTCCAGCGGCGTGCTTGCGCACGTCACTTCACTGCCTTCGCCGCACGGCGTGGGCACCATGGGCAAGACCGCCCGTGATTTTGTAGATTTTCTGGCGGCGGCGCACCAGACCTACTGGCAGGTGCTTCCGCTCGGTCATACCGGCTTCGGCGATTCGCCGTACCAGTGCTTTTCGGCAGCGGCAGGCAATCCGTATCTGATCGACATGGATCTGCTCGTGGAGGACGGTCTGCTCACTGCGGATGAGGTTCGTCAGGGCGATTTTGATGCTTCGCCGGATACCGCGGATTTCGAGCAGCTGGCCGATACCCGCTGGCCGCTGTTCCGCAAGGCATACAGCCGCGTGACACCGGAAATGCGCGAGGAAATCGCCGTATTCACCGAGAAAAACAGCGAATGGCTGCCGGATTATGCGCTGTTCATGGCGCTCAAGGAGGAGAAATACCATCACATGCCGGTCTACATGTGGCCGGACAAGGATGTGCGCGACCGCAAGCCTGCAGCACTCGAAAAAGTGACCGCAGAGCTGCGTGACGAGGTGGATTTCCGGATTTTCCTGCAGTATATCTTCTTCAAGCAGTGGACAGCACTGCGCGAGTATGCCAACGAAAAGGGCATTCAGATCATCGGTGACATCCCGATTTACGTTTCCGCCGACTCGTCCGATGTATGGACACACCCCAAGCTGTTCAAGCTGAAGCCCGACCGCAGCCCCAAGCTGGTGGCAGGCGTACCGCCCGATTACTATTCTGCAACCGGTCAGCTGTGGGGCAACCCCGTGTACAACTGGGCAGCGCACAAGGCGGAAAACTACGCGTGGTGGATCTGGCGCATGATGAGCAACATGGCGCTGTTCGACGTGGTACGTCTCGACCATTTTCGCGGTTTTGCCGCTTACTGGGAGGTCGGCGCGGATGAGGAGACCGCCATCAATGGCAAGTGGCGCAAGGGTCCCGGCATGGAGCTGTTTAACGCCATCGAGAAGGCGCTCGGTCCGGTGCCGCTCATCGCGGAGGATCTCGGCGTGCAGACCGATGAGGTCAAGAAGCTGCTCGAGGAAAGCGGTTTCCCGGGCATGCGCGTGCTGATTTTCGGCTTTACGCCGGATTACGACAACGAGCACCTGCCGCACAACTATAAGCCGAACAGCATCGTCTACACCTCGACGCACGATTCGCAGACCGTGTGCGAGCAGATCATGGACATCTGCTCCGAGCCGGAAAAGCAGTTTGCATACCGCTATCTGCGTACCTCGCACGCCGAGGCCATGGGCTGGAGTGCCATCAAGTGCGTATGGGCGTCCTCGGCGAACATCGCTATGACGACCCTGCAGGATCTGCTCTCGCTCGGTGCGGATTCCCGCATGAATACGCCTGCCACCATCGGCGGCAAGAACTGGCGCTGGCGCGTGCGCGCGGAAGCGCTCAACCCGACGGTTTCGTCCATGCTCGGTGAAATTACCAAGACATATATGCGCGGGTAAGAAAATGTGCTATAATGATACCGCATCACGGGATTCTGTGGTGCGGTATTCTATTTTCACGGACAAGAAAAGGACGAATATGTATGAAAATGACAACTGCCATTTTTGATTTAGACGGTACGCTGCTCAACTCGCTCGGTGATCTGTGTGACAGCGTGACCTATGCCGTGGAGAAGCACGGCTTTCCGCCGGTGAGCATGGAGCAGACGCGCATCCGCATCGGCAACGGCGTACGCAAGCTGGTCGAGCGCAGCATTCCCGAAGAGAGCCGCACGGACGAGATGATCGACATCTGTCTGGCGGATTTCCGCGCGTTCTACGGCGAGCACATGATGAACCGCACGCATCCGTATGAGGGCATTGTTTCGGTGCTCGAAACGCTCAAGGAGAACGGCGTGACGGTCGGTGTGCTGTCGAACAAGTACGATTCCGCCGCGAAAGCGCTGATTGAGCACTATTTCGGCGATTTGGTGTGCATTACCTATGGTGAACGCCCGAATATCCCGCGCAAGCCCGATCCGACGAGTGTGCTCGGACTGCTGGACGAGCTGGGCGGTCAAAAGGAAACCACGCTGTACATCGGCGACAGCGCGACCGATATGCAGACCGCAGTAAACGCAGGACTGACCGCTGTGGGCGTTGCATGGGGCTTCCGCTCGACGGAGGAGCTGCGTGCATCCGGTGCGGACGCGCTTGCGTATGAGCCGAGCGATCTGCTGCCACTGTTCGAGCACGGCGTGCCCGATGTGAGCAAGGCGGAGAAGGCTCTGACCGGCTACGGCTTCGGTTTCCACTATTTTGCAACAAAAGACGAGGCGGTTTCCTACCTGAGAGACACCTGTGCAGGCAAATCCGTGTCGATGGGTGGCTCAATGACGATGGAGCAGCTTGGTTTTCCGGAGAACTTTGCGGACAGCACGGACGTGCACTGGCATTGGATCGACAAGGGCGTGTACTGCCAGACGCCGGACGTTTACCTGTCTTCAGCGAACGGACTGAGCGAGACCGGCGAGATTGTCAACATCGACGGCAAGTGCAACCGCGTGGCGGCCACGCTGTTCGGACCGAAGCGCTGCATTTTCGTGTGCGGCGTGAACAAGCTGCGTCCCGACCTGCAGAGCGCCATCGAGCGGGCAAGAAATATTGCCGCTCCGCTCAATGCCAAGCGGCTGAATAAAAAAACACCGTGTGCGGTTGACGGCAGATGTCACAACTGTAAAAGCCCGGAGCGCATCTGCCGCGCCATGGTCATCCATATGGGCGTGCCGAGCGGCTTTGAAAGCTGTGAGGTCGTGCTCATCGGCGAAAAACTGGGATATTAACAAAACCCCGTGTATCTCTTGTGAAATACACGGGGTTAGTTTATCGAAAAAGTTGAAATTTAATTCAATCGCGCGACAGCGCGCATAAAATAGAATTTGCTGTGCAAATTCGTAAAAAGCCGGAGCATGTATCTGGCTTTTTACACTTTTAGAGGGAGAAAGTTTCTGCATAGGAACTTTCGGACGACTTTGGAACGGCCTGCGGTCCGTTCCTGCTTGTCGGCGAAACTGTAGTTTCGCGACAGCCGCAACCCGTGTATCTCTTGTGAAATACACGGGTTTTTGTTAAATAAGCACCTCAAACACCCATACCATCAGCGGCATGGTGAGGATGGAGAACAGCGTTGTGAGCACATACAGTGCACTGGAATACTCAGCATCGCGGTCGTAAAGCTGCGCCATCGAAGTAACCGTAGCGCACGCAGGCGTGATGCACGCGAGATACACGGTCAGCAGAATGCTGTGTCCATCCGGAATCCAGCTTGCCGCACCGATGACGCGAAGCAGCAGTACCGTGATAATCGGGCAGATAATCAGCCGCAGCAGCACAGGAACATAATGCCGACGGCGCATAAACAGCTGGCGGAGCGGCGTGTCCGCAATGACGATACCGGCCAGCAGCATGCCGATCGGGCCGACCATCGCGCCAAGCTGAGAGAACAAATCGTTCACCAGACCGGGCAGCGGCAGCCGCAGGATGAACAGTGCACCGCCAATCAAAATGGCGATGATATTGACGTTGCCGATGATCTTTTTCCACGCAAAGCCGCGCGTACCGCAGAGCAGACTGCGGCAGTGCGTCCACAGGAGAACCTGCTGTACGACGAGAAACGCACAGGAATAGATCACATAATCCGCGCCAAGCAGTGCCCGCACCAGCGGAATGACCAGAATGCCCGCATTCGTGTAGATGATGCAGGTGCGCTCGATCACATCCAGCCGCAGCGGACGGCGCAGCAGCCGCGCCAGCAGAAGAAGCAGCGCGTGCAGCGCAATCGCCAGCGCAAAGGCGTACAGTAATCCGGTAACAACGGCAGGAGAGTAATCCACCTGAAAGGCGTTGATGATGACGCACGGCATGACCGCATACACCATCACGACCGACAGCACGCGGCTGTCCGCGCTTTTGAGCAGCCGGGCCTTGACGAGCACGCAGCCGATCAGAAGAATGAGAAACAGCTCGGCAATCTGCTGCGCTAAAATAAGACTGATTTGCATAATATCACTTTCACAGCAAAAAAGAAGATGGAAAAGTGGAGAGCATACCGCAGCCGGTGTTCTCTCCACTCTTCATTTGAATTGTATTTAGAACAGACCGGTGATCTTACCGTTGCTGTCTACGTCGATCTTCTCCGCAGCCGGAACCTTGGGCAGACCGGGCATGGTCATGATCGAGCCGGTCTCTACAACAACAAAGCCTGCACCGGCAGCCAGACGAGCGGTGCGCACGTTGACAACAAACTCGGTCGGGCGGCCGAGCAGCGATGCGTCATCGGAGAGCGAATACTGCGTCTTTGCAACGCAGACCGGCAGGTTGCCGTAGCCCATCTCGGTGATGTTTGCCAGCTCCTTCTTTGCGGCAGGCGCGATGGTCACGCCGAGTGCACCGTAAATCTCCTTAGCGATCTTGCGGATCTTGTCCTCGAGCGGGAGCGAATCCTCGTACAGCATGTGGAAGTCGGCCTTGCCCTCGTCGAGCACAGCCAGAACCTCGTCGGCCAGCGCCTGACCGCCTTCGCCGCCCTTGGCAAATACCTCGGAGAGTGCTACGCGCACACCGCGCTCGGCACAGTGCTCGCGGATGAAATTCATCTCCTCATCGGTATCGGTCGGGAATGCGTTGACGGCAACAACGACCGGTACGCCGAACTTCTTCATGTTATCCAGATGCGCATCCAGATTGCAGATACCGTGCTTCAGCGCATCCATGTTCGGCTGGTTGAGATCAGCCTTGGCTACGCCGCCGTTGTACTTGAGCGCGCGGACGGTCGCAACCAGTACGATGCAGTCCGGAGCCAGACCGGCCTTGCGGCACTTGATGTCCATGAATTTCTCTGCGCCGAGGTCAGCGCCGAAGCCAGCCTCTGTGATGGCAATATCACCCAGCTTGAGTGCCAGCTTGGTTGCCTGCACGCTGTTGCAGCCGTGTGCGATATTGGCGAACGGACCGCCGTGCATCAGACAGGGCGTGCCCTCGAGCGTCTGAACCAGGTTGGGCTTGATGGCATCCTTCATCAGCGCCGTCATCGCGCCCTCTGCATGCAGGTCGCGGGCGTAGATCGGCTTGCCGGTATAGCTGTATGCCACCAGAATATCACCGAAACGCTTTTTCAGGTCGTCCAGATCAGCGGCCAGACACAGGATAGCCATAACCTCGGACGCTACGGTGATCATGAAGTGGTCCTCGCGCGGCACACCGTTCACCTTGCCGCCCAGACCGATGGTGATGTTGCGGAGCGCACGGTCGTTCATGTCCATTACGCGGGTGAACACAATACGGCGCGGATCAATGTTCAGCAGATTGCCCTGCTGCATGTGGTTGTCCAGCATGGCGCACAGCAGGTTGTTTGCTGCCGTGATGGCGTGCATATCGCCGGTAAAGTGCAGGTTGATGTCCTCCATCGGCACGACCTGCGCGTAACCGCCGCCTGCTGCGCCGCCCTTGATGCCGAATACCGGGCCGAGCGACGGCTCGCGCAGTGCGATAATAGCGTTTTTGCCCTGTTTGCACAGTGCCTGACCCAGACCGACCGAGGTCGTGGTCTTGCCCTCGCCGGCAGGCGTCGGGTTGATGGCGGTAACGAGGACCAGCTTGCCGTTTTCCTTGTCCTTCACCTTGGTCCACACGTCTGCGGACAGCTTTGCCTTGTACTTGCCGTACAGCTCCAGATCGTCGGCATCCAGACCGGCAGCAGCGGCAACCTCGGTGATCGGGCGCATCTGACAGCCCTGTGCGATTTCAATATCGGATAACATGAAATTCCTCCTCTATTTTGCAGCGGGTAACATAATATATTCATTATATCAATACTTCGTCCGGTTTTCCATACAAGCACGCGAAAAATTTGCCGAAATTGTTACTCGCAAAGCGGGGTGTGTTGTGGTATCATATAGAAATGTAATTGAGAATGGAAAATGAATAATGAAAATGAATGTGGCAGTGCAAAGCACTGCAATTTAATTCCGCCGCTTTGCGGCGATACATTGATTTCCGATTCTCAATTCTCAATTTCCATTTTGAAAGGGAGGGGTTTGATGGATACTGCTCGTTCCATTGTACACTCTGTTACGCATTATATCAAAAACACCGACCTGTATCTGATGCTGCTGGGACTGGTCTGCTCGATCTACGGCATGCTCCTCATTTACTCGGCAACGCTCAATCCGGTGACGGCGCTGGACGGCTCGACGAAAAACCTGTATGTACAGGGTGCCGCGATCATTCTCGGTCTGGCGGCGTTTGTCGCGCTCAGTCTGATCGACTTGGAAAATCTGGGCGACCTATGGAAAATATTTGTGATCGGCAACATTCTGCTGCAGTTTCTGCTGTTTACGCCGCTCGGCACCGAGGTCAACGGCCAGCGTGCATGGCTCAATCTGGGCGTGACAAGCCTGCAGCCGGGTGAGCTTGGCAAGCTGATCTTCATCTTCACGATTGCCGCGCACATGACCGAAATACAGGATCATATCACCGAATGGCGCGGACTGGTTTCGGTCGGCCTGCACACGCTGGTAATGATGGGGGCGGTCGTGCTTTCGTCGGGCGACACCGGCATGGCGATCCAGTACCTGATGATCGCGGTTATCATGCTGTTCTCGGCCGGTCTGCCGCTCAAGTGGCTGGGCATTGCTGCCGGAGTCGGTATCGCAAGCGTGCCGATCCTGTGGAATTATGTGCTCAAGGATTACCAGAAAACGCGAATCCTCGTGCTGTTTGACCCGTCCATTGACGTGGAGCAGTCCCGACAGGCGACCTACGGCAAGATCGCCATCGGCTCGGGGCAGTTTACCGGTCAAGGCTGGACCAACGGCACGATGACCCAGATGCAGTATGTGCCGGAGAACCAGACCGACTATATTTTCTCGGTAGCCGGCGAGGAACTGGGCTTTCTCGGCTGTCTGCTCATCATCATCCTGCTGATGGCGCTGATTATCCGTCTGTTTTATGTGGCGTACCGCGCCTCCACGCCGTTTTCGGCGCTGATTGCGGTCGGCGTAGGCGGCATGCTGCTGTTCCAGACCTTTATGAATATCTTTATGAATGTCGGTCTGCTGCCTGTCATGGGCCTGACGCTGCCGTTCTTCTCCTACGGCGGTACGTCCATCGTTACCATGTTCGCCGCGCTCGGCATCGCCGCAGGCGTCAGAATGCGGGAAAAGCCAAGCTGGCTGCAAAACTGATATGGGCATCCCGCCCTGCGCATACATTGAAAATGACAGAAGGGATTTTGCAAAATGACCAGACAACAAGCATGGGAGCTTCTTCGCAGGTACAACGCGGAGCCGTTCCATTTACGGCATGCGCTGACGGTTGAGGGCGTCATGCGCTGTTTTGCCGAGCAGCGCGGCTATGACCCGGAATTCTGGGGCATTGTCGGCCTGCTGCACGACATTGATTTCGAGCAGTGGCCAGAGCAGCACTGTGTCAAGGCGCCCGAGCTGCTGCGCGAGGGCGGTGCAGACGAGAGTATCATTCACGCGGTATGCAGCCACGGCTGGGCAATTTGCGTGGATATCAAGCCGGAGCACGAGATGGAAAAGCTACTGTATGCAGCCGATGAGCTGACCGGGCTGATCGGTGCGGCGGCGCTCATGCGTCCGTCCAAGAGCGTGCAGGACATGGAGCTCAAGAGCCTGAAGAAGAAATACAAGGATAAAAAGTTCGCGGCAGGCTGCTCGCGTGAGGTCATCGAGCGCGGCGCGGAGCTGTGTGGACTGACGCTCGAGGAGCTGTGGCAGCAGACACTGGATGCCATGCGCTCCTGCGAGGATTCTATCAACAGGCAGATGGAAGAGATTTAAGGCAATACCACATAATTGAACAAGAGTGATTTGCGAGTGAATTTTGCGTACTGACGAGGCACAGCTTTGCGGTAATACTTGATGTATTACCGTGAAACTGCAACAAAGTCAGGACACAAAATTTCCGCAAAGCACCGCCGCTTTAATTGTGCGGTGTTGCCTTAACGAAATATTGTACTTATATGGAATAATCGGGGCATTTGTAATATTACAAATGCCCCGGTTTCGTCATATTTCGTTGAAATGTGCCATGTTTTGTGGTAAAATACCATCAAGAATGCCCACGGCGGGCATGCAGGAAAGCAACCCACCGGCGAAACAGCATGGAGGTTCAAGAATGCGTTTCAAACGAATGATCGCGGCATTGCTTAGTGCGGCGATATATATGACAGCGGGTGCGGCGGCCGCAGAATTGCCGCAGGATGCCGCGGAGGCAGAGACCACAGCCGTCACGACCGAGGCTGCCGCCGAGCGGGATCTGACACAGGATCTGCCGCAGGCGAGAGCAGTCGTCAGCGCGGCAAAGACCACGCACGCGTTTCAGCTCAACGGCAAGGCGGTGACCAATCCGCAGGCGTACTTAATTAACAAGTATAATTATTTCAAGCTGCGCGATGTAGCGTATCTGCTGCGCAACAGCACCGCAGAGTTTGAGGTAGGCTGGGAGAAGTCCACCAACGTTATCACCCTGACGACCGGCAAGAACTACACCGCGGTCGGCGGAGAGCTGAACACGAAGGCACTGTCCAGCGCGGCAGGCAAACCCACCACGGCTATCGTCAAGGTGAACGGCAAAAAGGTTTCGTTTGACGGTTACATCATCAACGGAAACAACTACTACAAGATTGCTGATATGGCGGCCGCACTCGGCTTTACGGCGGATTATGACGTACCCAGCCGTACGGTTACGCTCAAAACACCGACACCTGCACCGACTCCGGCTTCGTTCACGACCGGCGTGTACCGCGTTAACGTCAATTCGGCGCTGACCGTGCGCAGCGGTCCGGGAACCGGCTATTCTGAGCTGGGCGAGTACGCAAAGGACGCACTGGTTATCGTGGACAAGCTGTCGAACGGCTGGGCGCACCTGCTGGACAGCGCAGGCGGCAGCGGCCGTTACTGCAGCGCGGACTATCTGGTGCGCGTAAGGGATTACAATGCGGCGGTCGATAAGCAGACCGAGCCGACTGTCTCCAAACCGAGCACACCTTCGACGCCGAGTACACCGGTGACTCCTGACGAGCCGACAACGCCGACTGAGCCGACAACACCGGACACGCCCGCCGAGACATTCACAAGCGGCGTGTATCGTGTAACCGTGGACTCCGAGCTGTCTGTCCGATCGAGCCCGAGCACCTCCGGTACGCTGGTCGGCGTGCTGAAAAGCGGCGCGGAAATCGCGGTTGACAGCATCAGCAACGGCTGGGCACATATTATGGATAACGCTTCGGGCAGCGGCCGCTACTGCAGTGCGGCTTACCTGACGCGCGTGCGCGACTACGTCAGCGGCGATGAGGATAACGATCCGATACAGCCGCCGCGCACCTCGCACATTGATGGCGTGATGACGGTCATTATCGACCCAGGTCACGGCGGCAGCGATGTCGGCGGGAACAACGGCGGTTCGCTCGATGAGAAGCATGTCAACCTGTATGTGGCGCAGTACCTCAAGCAGTACCTTGAGGCAGCCGGTGCAAAGGTTATCATGGTGCGCGATACCCTTGAGGAAGGCAGCGAGCTGACGCTGCGCGGCGCTGTTATGAAACGGTATGCGTCCTCGGCGGACCTGTTCTTTAGTATCCACCACAATGCAGCCAACACCACTGCACGCGGAGCGGAAATTCTGGCGCAGATTGCGGACAAGAACGGCGGCCCGACCAAAATTCTGGCGCAGGCGCTGCTCGACGAGTACGAAAAGCTGGGGGTTCCGATTCGCCAGATCGTGTTCCGCGAGGGCAGCCACGGCGATTATTATTACACCAACCGTGCAGCAGCGGCGCTGAATATTCCGGCGCTGACGAGTGAATTCTGCTTCATTGATAACGAGGAGGACCAGAAGTTCATCGACAGTGAGGAGGACTGGCAGAAGCAGGCGCGTGCACAGTGCAATGCGATCCTGTATTATTTCACACAGGTGCAGTATTAAGTAAACTATAAGTTGACCGCGTCGTTTACGGCGCGGTTTGCTTTGAAAAAGGAGATATTTGTTATGACAGAACGGGCAAAACTGGCACAGGATTTTCACAATCAGGGCTACAACTGCGCGCAGGCGGTGGTCTGCGCGTACTGCGATCTGGCTGGTCTGGATAGGGAGACCGCCTATAAAATGGCGGAAGGCTTCGGCTTCGGCATGGGCTGCATGGAGATGTGCGGCGCGCTGAGCGGTGCGTTCATGCTCGCGGGCATGAAGAACAGCGCAGGACTGGATCAGCCGGGCACGACCAAGGGTCAGACCTATAAGGTCACGAAAATGCTCAAGGAGAAGTTCGAACAGAAGAACGGCGCGTATCTGTGCCGCGACCTCAAGGGCGTAGCCGACGGCAATGTACGGCGCTCCTGCCCGGGCTGCATTGAGGATGCGTGTGAGTTGATTGAGGAATACCTCACGAAATAAAAAGAAAATCCCTTTCTCGACTGAGAAAGGGATTTTTTGTGCAATTCGGAGGGCAGCGGCAGGTGCCTCATCCCGCCGTTCCGTAGAGAATCTGCACGATAACAAATCAAAACTTACAGATTAAACACAATGCCGCATACCGCGCCGATCAGGATAAACACGATCGGGTGCAGTTTTTTGAGCTTCCAGATACCGAGCGACAGCACGAGGAAAATAATTATCGCCGGAACATTGATGACCGAACCGATGCTGGCAATACCGGCCCAGTTTTCCGTATGCAGCAGGGAAGCGACAAACACCTCGAGCATTGCGCCGAAGATCAGACCCGCGGACGCCGGACGCAGACCGTAAAAGCCGTTCTTGACCAGCGGAGAGTCGCGGAACTTATCGAGCGCACGCGACACCAGAATGATGATGATGACCGACGGCAGCACAAGCGAGCAGGTCGCCATGAGGGCACCGGGAATGCCGGCCGCGTGGAAGCCTGCGTACGTTGCCGAGTTGACACCCATCGGACCGGGTGTGGACTCGGAGACCGCAATCATGTCCATCAGATCATTCGGCGTGAACCACGGATACCGCAGCGAAATCTGTTTGAGAAAGGGCAGGGTCGCCAGTCCGCCGCCGATGGCGAACAGACCGGTCTTGAAAAATTCGAGAAACAGCAGTAAAAAAATCATGCGCGTTTCCTCCGGATCATACCGATGATAATACCGGCAGCAGCGGCGATAACGACCATCACAACCGGCGATACGCCGAAGAAGGCGACAGCCGCGAACGTAACGAGCAGGATAACACTGGTCGGAACGTCAACAACGCCCTTTTTCGCCATTTTCCACACGGACTGCAGCACAAGCGCGCAGACCGCGATGCGGATTCCGGCAAATGCGTGCTGCACGACAGCGAGATGCGCAAACTGCTGGATAAATGCGGCAATGATCGTGATAATAATCAGCGATGGCGTGATCATGCCTGCCGTGGCGGCAATGCCGCCGAGAATGCCGTGCGTCTTGTAGCCGATGAACGTGGACGTGTTCACGGCGATAACGCCCGGCGTACACTGACCGATGGCGTAATAGTCCATCAGCTCGTCCTCAGTCGCCCAGTGGCGGTTTTCAACGACCTCGCGCTGCAGAATCGGCAGCATGGCATAGCCGCCGCCGAACGTGCATACGCCAATCCGTGCAAATGTGAGGTATAGATCAAGGTAAGGATTCAAATGATACAGTCCTTTCGTCAGGAGATAACTTCAATAGTATACACCCGCTGTCGAAAAATGAACAGAATAATCCTGTTCAGAGAATGAAAAAAACGCTCAAAGCAGCAGCTCCAAGCGTTTTCTGTTTACTTTGCGGGAATGACTTCCAGCCAGTAGCCGTCCGGGTCGGAGATAAAATAGATGCCCATTGCCGGATTTTCAAAGCAGATGCAGTCCATTTCCTTGTGCTTTGCGTGTGCAGCATCGAAATCATCCACGCGGAAGGCAAGGTGGAACTCGTTGTCACCGAGGTTGTACGGCTTGTCCCAGTCGCGCAGCCACGTCAGCTCGAGCAGATGCGGCGTTACGCCATCGGTCAGGTATACAATAATGAAGCTGCCGTCCGGTGCGTTGATGCGGCTGGATTCGGTCAGACCGAGAGCCTCCTTATAAAAAGAAAGCGAGCGGTTCAGATCGCGGACATTAAAATTGTTGTGTGCAAACGAAAATTGCATAATGATATCCTCCTGATTGCGAATCTACGGTTACTGTACCATGAAGCCGCAGAAATTGCAAGCGGACGGCGAAAAGATACAAAACCGGTTTGCATTTGGTGTTGAAATTCTGGCGATGGCTTGCTATAATTAGGTTGAATATTTGCGTCCAAAAAAGGAGGCAGGGGTTTGAAAAAGAGATTACAGAAGATGCTGGCTCCCAACAGCGTAATGTTTTATGTGCTGTTTTTCCTGTTTGCGGTCGTGGGACTTTATTTCTCTCGCGTGTACGGTGCGGCGGGTATTGTGGTGTGTATCATCCTGCGGATTGTTTCGCTGCGTACGAATGCGGCACGGCAGCGGCAGGTGCAGGAACTGATGAACAACATCGAGGTAGACGGCGGAGAGATCCGTCCGGCGGTGACACGCTCGCCGCTGCCGACAGCTGTCGCGCTGGCTACCACGGGTGAGATCGTATGGGCGAATGACGCATTTGCGGAAATCAGCGGTCGGGGGACTGCGGTAAGCGGCGTTCGCATGGGCGAGATCGCACCGACGTTTGAGACCGGCTGGCTCATCAAGGGCCAGACCGCGTTCCCGGGAGAGCTTGGCATTGGCAAGCGGCAGTACCATGTATTCGGCAGTATGGTGCAGAGCGGTGCGGGACAGCTGATGATGCTGCATTTCATCGACTGCACTGAGTTTGTCCGTCTGCGGGATGCGGCTGAGACTACCCGTCCGGCTATCGCGGTTATCGCAATCGACAACTACGAGGAGCTGGTCAAGAACACCACCGACTCGGAAAAATCCAACATTCTGGCGGGCATTGATAAACGTCTGTTTGCCTGGGTGAAGGACTCGAGCGCCGTACTGCGCAAGTACGACCGTGACAAGTATATCTTCGTGATCGAAAACGCCGAGCTGGACAAGCTGGTCGCGCGCAAGTTCTCCGTTCTGCAGGAGGTGCGCGAAATTGAGAACCACGAGGGTGTTGTAGCTACCCTGTCCATCGGTATCGGACGCGACGGCGAAACGCTTGCGGAAAGCTATCAGTTTGCCGGACTCGCTATCGACATGGCGCTGTCCCGCGGCGGTGACCAGGCGGTTATCAAGAATAAATTTAACTTTGCCTTCTTCGGCGGATTGAGCGAGGAAGTCGAGAAGCGCACCAAGGTCAAGAGCCGCGTGGTTGCCAACGCACTCAGCCAGCTGATCCGCGACTCGTCTCAGGTGCTGGTCATGGGCCACAAGAACAGCGATATGGACGCCATCGGCGCTGCTGCCGGTATGGTCTGTGCCGCGCGCGTCAAGGGCAGACCGGTGCACATTGTTGTGGACCGTCAGCACACCATGGCAAATGACCTGATCGAACGGCTGGAAACCCAGTCTGAGTACAAGGGCGTGTTCATCAGCGCCGAGGATGCGATGATCGCGTGCGATTTCAACACGCTGCTTATCGTGGTGGACGTAAACCGTCCCGGCTATGTGGAGAGCGCGGCACTGCTCGAATCCATCAACAAGATCGCAGTCATTGACCATCACCGCCGTGCGGCGGATTATATCGAGAACGCAGTCGTATCCCTGCACGAGCCGTATGCGTCGTCCGCCTCCGAGCTGGTCAGCGAGCTGCTGCAGTATCTTGTGCCGACCAGCGGCATCCTCACCTGCGAGGCGGAAGCCATGCTGGCAGGTATTTATCTGGATACCAAGGGCTTTGCAACGCGCACCGGCGTCCGCACATTTGAGGCGGCAGCGTATCTGCGCCGCGCAGGTGCGGAGTCGAGCGATGTCAAGCGCCTGTTCCAGTCCAGCTTTGACCAGTATATGGAGCGCCAGAAGCTGATTTCCTCCGCGCGCGACTGCGGTCAGGGCGTTATCTTCGCCATCACCGGTGAGGAGGTAGACCGCATTGCGGCCGCACAGGCAGCGGACGAGCTGCTGTCCATCATCGGCACACATGCAAGCGTTGTTGCGTTCCGCAGCGGCAATGATATGGCGGTTTCCGCTCGTGCGGCAGGCCACGTCAATGTGCAGCTGCTGATGGAGAGACTCGGCGGCGGCGGCAACCATTCGGCGGCCGGTGCACAGCTGAAGAATACCACGCCGGAGGAGGCCGACAAGCTGATCACGGATGCCATTCGCGGCTACTTCGACGATCAGCGGACCGAGAAGCAGGACGACAACAAATAACAGTCTGTCGGAAAAGGCGTTTCACGACAGCCGTAATTAGACCGAAAAGCAGGCGAAGCTGTTCGCCGCATTCGATATAGGGCAATACCGCATAATTGAACAAGAGCGGTTTTGCCCTCAGTACACACAAAAGGAGTAATCATCATGAAAGTAATTCTCAAGGCCGACGTTAAGGGCAAGGGCAAAAAGGGCGAGCTGATCGAGGTCAGCGAGGGCTACGGCCGCAACTTCCTGATGCCGCGCGGTCTGGCAGAGCCGGCAACCGCGGATAACCTGAACGTCAAGAAGGCGCAGGATGAGGCACATGCACGCAAGATCGCACTCGAGCAGCAGGCAGCCCGCGAGGCAGCCGAGAAGCTCAAGGAGAGCCCGGTAAAGGTTCCGGCCAAGGGCGGTACGGGCGGCCGTCTGTTCGGCGCTGTTACCTCCAAGGAAATCGCTGAGGAGCTGAACAAGCAGTACGGTCTGAACGTACCGAAGCAGAAGATCGTGCTCGAGGAGCCGATCAAGACCTTCGGTGTACACCGTGTAAAGGCAAAGCTGTATCAGGATATCGCAGGCGAGATTCTGGTGCAGGTAGTTGAGGCGTAACCTGCATCTATAGGGGACTTCAAAAGTCCCCTATATACGAAATGTGGTTCCGGAGAAACCACATTTCGATACCCGAATGTCGCGCTCCAAGAGCGCTGGGTCGGGGTGTAAAAAGTCACGCGCATGTCGCGACTTTTTACGGACACGGCAATGCCGTGTCCTATTTCATGCCGTGCGTGGAACGCACGGTCGCTGCGGCGGGACCGAGATGCTCGCCGTACCATTCGGTACGGCTGCATCTGAGGTTGCGCTTTGCAAGCAAAGCGGGATTTGATTGACGCAGGCGATGCCTGCGTTGTCATTTTTTGTTCCTCATTCTCAATTCTCCATTTTCCATTCTCAATTTGTTAGCGGAGGGAGGTAAGTAAGTGCCCGACGAACTTTTGATGCGGCAGGTGCCGCAGGATCTGACTGCGGAGCAGTCGCTTTTAGGTGCGATGCTGGTCGATCCGAACTGCATTCCTGAGGTCATCGAGCAGGTGCGCGCCGATGATTTTTACGCGGAAGAAAACAAGCGCATCTTTGAGACCATCTACTCGATGTTCAACGGCGCACAGCGTATTGACCCGGTAACTGTTCTGGATATGCTCACGCGCATGGGCTACTACGACGAGGCCGGCGGCCGCGCGTATCTCTTTCAGCTGATGGAGGTCACGCCGGGTGCGCGGAACGTCAACGAATATGTCCGCATCGTGCGTGACAAGAGCCTGCTGCGCCAGCTGGCGGATGCGGGCAGCGAGATTCAGCAGAACGCCCTCGAAGCCCACGGCGAAGCCTCCGGCATTGCCGAGCTGGCGGAGCAGCGCATTTACAGCATCCGGCAGGGACGTGAAATTAAGGGCCTGTCACGGCTTTCTGAGGTTATCGCTGATCTGTATACTGAACTGGACGAGCGTGCCCGGTCGGACAGTGAAATTCCCGGCATGTCCACCGGCTTCCACGCGCTGGACACGGCGCTGACCGGTCTCAATAAATCCGACCTGATTCTCATTGCGGCACGACCCGGCATGGGCAAGACCGCATTTGCGCTCAACGTGGCGCTCAATGCGGCTAAGGCAAGTGTCAAGAATAAGGAGCGCGGCGACAAAAAGGGCACCGGCGTGTGCGTGTTCCAGCTTGAGATGGGCAAGGAACAGCTGGCCAGCCGTTTTCTGTCGAGTGAGGCACTCATCGAGTCGCAGAAGCTGAAAACCGGCAATCTGGACGGTGACGACTGGGTAAAGATCGCGCGTGCGTCCGGCGTACTGGCAGGACTGAATATCTATGTGGACGACAATCCGGCCATCACGGTTGCGGAGATCAAGGCGAAATGCCGCAGACTGGGCGACGAACTTGGTCTGATCGTTATCGACTATCTGCAGCTGATGCACGTCGGCGGCCGCCACATGGATAACCGTGTGCAGGAGGTCGCAGAGATTTCGCGTTCGCTGAAAATTATGGCGAAGGAACTCAATGTTCCGGTCGTGTGTCTGTCGCAGCTGTCGCGTGCGTCCGAGCAGCGCTCGGATAAGCGCCCGATGCTGTCCGACCTGCGAGAGTCCGGCGCGATCGAGCAGGACGCCGACATCGTTATGTTTATCTACCGCGACGATTACTACGATGATGAAAGCGAAAATAAAAATATCGCAGAAATTATCATTGCGAAAAACCGTCACGGTGCGACCGGCACCATTGAGCTGCAGTGGGTCGGTCAGTATACCACGTTCTCCAATCCGGACCGCATTCACGAGGAGTAAGCCATGCTGGATACGGTAAAACGGACGATTTTCGACTATATGATGCTTGAAACTGGCGAAAATGTGCTGGTTGCCCTGTCCGGCGGTGCGGATTCCGCAGCGCTTCTGCTGAGTCTGCGCGAGCTGGGGTATCCGGTGCGGGCATTTCACCTCAACCACTGTCTGCGCGGTGCAGAGTCCGACCGGGACGAAGCCTTCTGCCGCAGGCTGTGTGAGAAGCTCGGCGTGGAACTGACGGTCGAGCGCGTGGACATAGCCGCTGCCGCAGGCGATTCCGCGGTGGAGGAGACCGCGCGGCGTATTCGCTATGCACGGCTGGAGCATGCCGCGCACGGAGCCAAAATCGCGGTGGCGCACAATGCGGACGACAATCTGGAGACCATGCTGTTCCATTTGGTACGCGGCACAGGTGCGAAAGGTCTCATGGGCATTCCGCCGGTGCGCGGACGCATCATTCGGCCTCTCATCGAGGTTGAACGGCGGGAAATCGAAGCCTTTCTGCGCGAGCGCGGACAGGATTTCGTCACGGACAGCACGAACGCGGACACGGCTTATACGCGCAACCGCCTCCGTCAAGAGGTCGTTCCCGTTCTGCGGGAATTGAATCCGCAGGCGGCGCAGGCGGCAGCACGGCTTTCGCGTCAGCTTCGGCAGGACGAGACTTGCCTGCAGAGTTATGCACAGACCTGTGTACAACTTTGTGCAGTCGGGAACGGCGCGTGGAAGATTCAGCCTCTGCGGGAAGCCGCACCGGCGGTTCGCAGCCGAGCGCTGCGGCTGCTGCTCGAAAATGCGGATATGCCGCTTAAAGACGTAACCGCAAAGCATATTACTGCGCTCGAGCATCTGCTGGAAACCGCGTCTCCGTCTGCGGAAGCCGATTTGCCGAACGGCTATTTCGCAAGACGTGAATATGATGTTCTGCGCATCATTCCCAAGGCTGAAACTGCGGTCGAGCGGCCGGAAATCCCGCTTACCCTACCATTTGCAGGGACGATCTGGAAGGGCACGGTAAAGCTCGCCGCAAAAAAATTAGAAAAATCCGAAGTTTTTTACAAAACATTCAATACTTTTTGTCTGGATTGTGGTACAATAGATTTTGAATCGCTGTGTGTTCGCACGCGGCGCACCGGAGATACCCTGCGGCTGACCGAAAACGGCGGCAGCAGATCGCTTAAAAAGCTGATGATCGACCGAAAGATTCCGCGCTATATGCGGAATGCGATGGCCGTCATCGCAGATAAAAACGGCGTGATCGCGGTGCAGGATATCGGTGCGGACTGCAGCAGAACAGCCAAAAATAACGCAAATACACTGCAGATTACAGTAAAGGGGTTATCGAAAAATGGCTTATAATATGCGAGATGACATCAAGGAAGTTTACTTTACCGAGGAGCAGCTTCACGAAAAGGTAGCAGAGCTGGGTGCGCGTATCACGGAGGACTACCGCGACAAGAACCCGCTGATCGTCAGTGTGCTTAAGGGCTCCTATGTGTTCATGGCCGACCTGACCCGTGCCATTGATACGCCGTGCAACGTGGATTTTATGGTCGTATCCAGCTACGGCAAGGGCACCAAGACCTCCGGCGAGGTGCAGATCATCAAGGATATCGCACAGCCGATCGACGGCCGCGACCTGCTGATCGTTGAGGATATTCTGGATTCCGGCGTAACGCTGCATTATCTGATGCAGATCCTTGCAGCACGCGGCGCAAATTCCATCCGCCTGTGCACGTTGCTCTCTAAGCCGGAGCGCCGCAAGATTCAGGTTGATGTGGATTATCTCGGCTTTGAGATTCCGGACGAGTTCGTAGTCGGCTACGGTCTCGACTACGCGGAAAAGTATCGCAATCTGCCGTATATCGGCATACTTAAGCCGTATGTTTACGGCGGCGAGTAATTTAGGGAAGAGGTGTTAAACCGATTTGAAAGGCAAAATGAAAGGCTTCGGCCTTTACCTGATCATACTGGTGTGCCTGCTGGCGGGCGTCAGCTATGTGGTCAGCCAGACACAGCAGACAGAAACGCTGTCCTATAATCAGATCTACAACTACTTTATGGATGGCGATGTTGACCAGTACGACGTGGACGACACCACGCTGACCATGCATCTGAAAAAGGAAAACCAGACGTACACTTACGATTTGGGCGACTACAGAAGCGTGTTCTATAATGATCTGGGTGAGACTATTCAGCAGCAGATGCGGGATGGCACGCTGACCAAGGTCGATTACCGCACGGCGACCATTCCGTGGTGGGCACAGTTCCTGCCGTATGTGATCCTGATCGTGCTGCTGATCGCGTTCTGGTGCTTTATGATGAACAAGCAGTCCGGCGGCGGCGCGGGCCCGATGCAGTTCGGCAAGGCGCGTGCAAAGCTGGCGCAGGATGACAAGCGCAAGGTCACGTTCAACGATGTGGCAGGCGCGGACGAGGAAAAGGCCGAGCTGCAGGAAATTGTCGAGTTCCTCAAGAATCCGCAGAAGTTCGTGCAGATCGGCGCGCGTATTCCGAAGGGCGTGCTGCTGGTCGGCCCTCCGGGTACCGGTAAAACCCTGATCGCGCGTGCGGTCGCAGGCGAGGCTGGCGTACCGTTCCTGTCTATTTCGGGTTCGGACTTCGTTGAGCTGTACGTCGGTGTCGGCGCATCGCGTGTGCGCGACCTGTTCGAGCAGGCCAAGAAGAACGCACCGGCTATCGTGTTTATCGATGAGATCGACGCGGTAGGCCGTCAGCGCGGTGCAGGTCTCGGCGGCGGCCATGACGAGCGCGAGCAGACGCTCAACCAGCTGCTCGTTGAGATGGACGGCTTTGGTGCAAACGAGGGCGTTATCGTCATCGCAGCCACCAACCGCAAGGATATTCTGGATAACGCGCTGCTGCGTCCGGGTCGCTTTGATCGTCAGGTCTATGTCGGCGCACCGGATGTCAAGGGCCGTGAGGCTGTCCTCAAGGTACATGCCCGCAACAAGCAGTTCGACCCGGATGTCAAGTTCTCTGAAATTGCCAAGACGACCGCCGGTTTCACCGGTGCAGACCTCGAAAACCTGCTCAATGAGGCAGCGCTGCTTGCGGCACGCCGCAACAAGAAGCTGATCTCGCAGGAGGAGATCGAGGAGTCGCTGCTCAAGGTCGTTATGGGCGTGGAGAAGAAGAGCCACATCATTAACGAGCACGACAAGCGCCTGACCGCGTACCACGAGGCCGGTCACGCGATCTGCTTCCACGTTCTGCCGACGCAGGATCCGGTACACCACGTTACCATTATCCCGCGTTCGTCCGGCGCAGGCGGCTTTACCATGCCGCTGCCGGAGGAGGATCAGGCCTATCGCACCAAGAAGTATATGGAGGAGTACATCATCGTTTGCCTGGGCGGCCGCGTGGCCGAGCAGCTGACGATGGAGGATATCTCCACCGGTGCTTATGGCGATATCAAGCAGGCAACCCAGATGGCACGCGCCATGGTCACCAGCTACGGCATGAGCGAGCGTATCGGCCCGATCGACTACGGCTCGGATAACGGTGAGGTGTTCCTCGGCCGCGATCTGGCAGCCGGCAAGGGCTATTCCGAGGTTAAGGCGGCGGAGATCGACGACGAGATTCACCGCATTATCGAGCACGCATATCACGCCTGTGAAAAGCTGCTGAGCGAGCACATGGACGAGATGAAGCGCGTTGCCGAGTATCTCATCCGTAACGAAACGATGGACGGCGAGACCTTTGTTAAGGTCTACAACGGCGAAATCGTTCCGGATAAGATCGTCGGCGAGGATCTGATGACCGAGCTGCAGCAGGAGCTGCACGCCAAGGTAAGCAAGCCCGCGGAATCCGCAGAGGAGCTTGCCAAGGTTGAAGAAGCCGAAAAGGATCTCGACCCGGATAAGCAGGATCAGTAAACATTCACAAAACCCCACAGAAAATTCTGTGGGGTTTTTCCTTGCCTGAAATGTCAAATACTCTTGACATTTTGCTGTCTGCCTGTTATCTTGAAGATGTAAAGAGAACTTTACATTTTAGCGAATGGCATCAAGGGCAGGAGGTGCTTTTATGCGGTGGGATATGTATACATCAGCCGAGAAAATGCAGGTATTGTGGGTCTGCATCGGCCTGCCGGTGCTCCTGCTGGCGGCATGGCTGGTAAGAGACTGGATGGATGCCGGAGGATCGAAAAAGGCCCGCAAAGCCGCCAAAGCACTCGGCAGCAAGACCGATGAGATGGAGCACGCCATCAGCATACAGGCGCAGGCGGTCGCGTACCGCGTGACGCAGGCGGGAATCCAGGCGTGCCTGTATTATCGTCTGCTGGTAAAAGGGCAGGCGGCAATGGAGTTGTGTGCGCTGCTGGTCGTGTCCGGCATGGCGGAGGCGGCTGTTATACTTGTGCAGACGTTCCGCAAAGCAAAGGACGACGAGGAGCATCCGCCGAGACTGGCTTTCCTTATCGCAAAGCTGATGTTCTGTGCGGTGCTGATCGGATTGGCCGTCGGAATGACGGTTCTAACGCAAAACTGGTAGGAGGTGCGCTTATGAGCTGGGATATGTACGATATGACACAGAAGGTGCAGGTTGTTGTGGTTGCGATTGTGCTGCCGCTGGTTATTCTTGCAGCGAGTCTGTGGCACGACTGGGTAGAAGAAGGACAATCGCCGCGAGCGAGAAAAATCATGAAGGACTGGGAATGGAATATTGATGAGATGGCGCACGCCGTCAATGTGAAGGGCCGCTTGATCGGCTACCGTGTGCTGCAGGCCGGTGTTATCATTTATCTTGGTTACAGCCGCCTTTTCCGTGATTATCGCTCGATTGAACTCAGTGTCCTGGCAATCGTGTCCATTGTTGCTGAGGTGCTGTTTATAATCATCAAAACCATTCGCAATATGGCGGGCGATGAGGATAAAACGCAAATGTGGAAACAGATGGGACATAGTGTGTTCAATAATCTGATGTATCTGTGTATTGTGGTCGATGTATTCTGGATGTAGGGAGGTGCACCTATGTTTACAACCGAAACCGGTATAGGCGTGGTCGTAATGGTTGTTTTTGCGGCATTCTGGCTGGCTTTTATGCTCTGGGAGGACTGGGGACAGGCCGGAAAGACTGCTCGTGCACGCGCTTCCGCGAAAGCTAACGGCTGGGAGCAGGACGAAATGCAGAACACGATCACACGCAATGGTGCGATTATCGCCTACCGCTTGATGACGGTCGGGCTGTTCGTGGTGATGTTGGTGGATATCATTGCATTCGGCAAAAATGTGAGCGAGTTTGCGATTCTGTGGTTCGTGTGCATGGTGTTCGAGGGTGTTTACAGAACAATCGCGATCTACCGTGCCGCAAAAGACGACAAGGAAGATCCGCCGTCTAAAAGTGCGCTCGCTGGGGATATTGTAAAGCGTATTTTCATTCCGGTCGTGATATTCGCAGATTTGATATGGAAGTTCTGGCGCTGAAGATGAAGAACAACATTAAAGAACTCCGCAAGGCGCGCGGCCTGCGGCAGGAGGACATGGCAAAGCTGCTCGGGGTATCGCGGCAGACCATCGTGGCGATGGAGAACGATAAGTACGACCCGACCCTCGAACTGGCGATTAAAACCGCACGGCTTCTGGAACAGCCGGTGGAGAGTATATTCTTCCTCGATGAAGAATCGTGAAAATTGAGAATTGAAAATGGAGAATGGAGAATGAAGAATGAAGTGCGATGGCATACCTCGATTCTGGGCGGCCAATGGATGCCCCTGCGGGTACATGTTTGCAAATGGTTCGGAAAATGCAATCTTTGCGTTCATTTTCCATTCTCCATTCCTGCATGAAAAAAGGACTTCCCGCAGGAAGTCCTTTTTTACAGCACGGATTTACCCAATACCGCCCGGGATAATAAAGCTGAAGAATACAACGAGTGCGGCAAGGAAGATATACACATATTTCGCAAGCGGCGCAAATGCGCGGCTGAGCGGCTTGCTGCGGCCGTTCATCAGCTCCTGCTCCATCTTGTCGATGCCGAGCACCCAGTACGCCATAACCGCACCGAGGATCGCACCGATCGGCACGACGTAAATGGTGATAACGTCCATCAGCGTACCCATGAGCGTATCGCGCTCGATAAACAGGCCAACCGCCAATGCGGCACCGCACGCCAGCAGGACAGCGGCCTTTCGGCTCAGCTTGAGGCGCGTCTGCGCGGCTTCAGAGACTGCTTCCAGCATGTTCGCCAGCGAGGTAATGCCCGCGAACAGCACGGAAATAAAGAAGAAGAACGCGAACAGACGGCCGAACGGCATCTGCTGGAATACACGCGGCAGGGTGATGAACAGCAGCTTGGGGCCGGAGGCCGGGTCCAGACCGAACGCGAACACGCTCGGCAGGATGGCGAGGCCGGCAAGCATAGCCGCGCAGGTGTCGAGCACAGCGGTCATGCACGACGAATGTACAACATCCTCATTTTTCGGCAGGTAAGAGCCGTAAATGATCATGCCCGAGCCCGTGATGGACAGCGAGAAGAACGCCTGACCCATCGCCATGATCCATGTGCGCGGGTTGAACAGGTATTCCCACTGCGGTACGAGCAGGTATTTGTAGCCTTCGATCGCATTCGGCAGGAAGGCTACGCGGACAGCAATAATGATGAACAGGATGAAGAACGCAGGCATCATCACCTTGTTGATCTTTTCAATGCCGCCGGACACGCCGAAGATCAGCACAGCCGCCGTCAGCAGGATAACCAGGGTGTGCCACGGCACACTGGAAAAATTCGTGCTGCTCATTTCCGTGAAGAACTGCTCCGGTTCGGTGCTCATCAGCGAGCCGGTCAGTGCACCGAATGCGCTCCGCAGCACCCAGCCGACGATGATGGCGTAGCCGATGGCGATACCGAGCGAGCCGAGCAGAGGAATCGTACCGAGGATGGCGCCGCCCTTTTTGCCGCGGGATTTCATCGCAAATTCATACGAGCCGATCGGACCTGTGCCGGTCATGCGGCCGAAGGCGAACTCGCCGGACAGGCCGACATAGCCGAACAGTGCGATAAACAGCAGGTAGGGGATTAAAAAAGCCGCGCCGCCGTATTGACCGGTGCGGTAAGGGAACATCCAGATGTTGCCCATGCCGACCGCAGAGCCGACCGCCGCCAGCACAAAGCCGATTTTTGAGGTAAAGGTTCCGTTTTCGTTTTTCTGATGCATAATAAAACTCTCCGATTGTTTACAGATGTAAACATAGTATAACACAAAATAAAGCAAAAAGCCACTTACACTTTTCACAGGAAAAGCGGGAGCTTTTGACAGAAGTAACAAAACACTCGTCGGAATTTAGGGAAATTTATCAGTTATTCTCTTGCGCTCGGTGGATGGATATGGTATGATAGATGAGCGTGAAAAAGACAAGTGTCTTTTTAGGGAGGACAGACATCGCATGATAAAACCAAAGTATTATCTCGTGGAGCGCACCCTGCTGCCGGAGGTATTTCAGCGCGTGATCGAAGCGAATGAAGCCATCGCTTCGGGCAAGGCGGCTACGGCAAGCGAAGCGGCAAAGATCGCCGGTCTGTCGCGCAGTGCGTATTACAAATATAAGGACGGCGTTCGCCCTTTCTTTGAGGCGACCACCGACCGCATTGTCACCTACCATTTCATGCTGCACGATCAGCCGGGTGTTCTGTCGAGCATTCTCGGACTGATGGCACGCTCGGGTGCAAACCTGCTGACGGTGAACCAGTCCATTCCGATGAGAGGAATGGCATCGGTTACCATTTCGGCCCGCACCGGTGAGATGAAATACTCATCCGAAGAGCTTGTGCACCGTGCAGAAGCAATGGAAGGCGTCAGCAAAGTGGAAATTCTGGCATCTGAATGACCGTCCGACGGTATACAGAACGCTAATTTAACTGATGAAAGGAAATCAGCATATGATTAAAGTAGCAATCATGGGACACGGCACCGTCGGTTCGGGTGTATACGAGGTTTTTGACATGAACGCCGACAAGATCGCAAAGACCGTTGGCGAGCCGGTTGAGGTAAAGTACGTCCTCGACCTGCGCGACTTTTCCTCTCTGCCGTATGGCAATAAATTTGTAACCGATTTCTCCGTCATCGAGAACGACCCCGAGGTAACGGTTGTTGCCGAGGTGATGGGCGGCGTGGGCGCTGCATATCAGTTCACCAAGCGCTGCCTCGAGGCCGGCAAGAGCGTATGCACCTCCAACAAGGAGCTGGTTGCTACCAAGGGTGAGGAGCTGCTCAAGATCGCGGAGGAGCACGGTGTGAACTATATGTTCGAGGCCTCCGTCGGCGGCGGCATCCCGATCATTCGCCCGATGCTCCAGTGCCTCGCTGCCAACGAGTTCAACGAGATCTGCGGCATCCTGAACGGCACGACCAACTACATCCTCACCCAGATGATCCACAACGGTGTTACCTTTGCGGATGCGCTCAAGCAGGCACAGCTCAACGGCTATGCCGAGAAGGATCCGACCGCTGATATCGAGGGTCACGATGCCTGCCGCAAGATCTGCATCCTGTCCGACCTCGCTTACGGCGACAAGTTCGACCCGGATAAGGTTTCCTGCGAGGGCATCACCAAGATCACCCTCGAGGACGTAGCAAACGCCGACAAGCTGGGCTGCGTTATCAAGCTGCTGGGCCGCTCGGTCCGCTGCGAGGACGGCACCGCTTACGCTTATGTTGCACCGCATCTCATCCACAAGGAAAGCCCGCTGGCCGCTGTTGAGGACGTATTCAACGCCATCATGATCGACGGCAATGCGACCGGTGAGGTTATGTTCTACGGCAAGGGCGCCGGCAAGCTGGCGACCGCTTCCGCTGTTGTTGCCGATATGCTGGACAGCATCGAGCACAAGGATAACCGCCGCCGTATCTTCTGGGGCGATGGCTCTAAGAATCTGCTCCGTCCGCTGGATACCCTCCAGAGTGCATGGTACGTTCGCTTCAAGGGCGCACAGAAGGATGTTGAGGAGCTGCTGCCGGTTGAGAGTCTGACCGAGCCTGCTGAGGGCGTATTCGTGGTTCAGACCCGCAAGCTGTCCACCGCAGAGATGAACGCCGCAGCCGAAAAGCTGAACGCACGCGGTGAAGTTCGTGCGGCAATGCGTATTCTGTAAAGGAGAGAAATACAATGGTTCGTGTAACCGTCCCTGCTACGAGCGCCAATATGGGCTCGGGCTATGACAGCATCGGCATTGCGCTCGAGCTGTACAACGTGATCGACCTCGCAGAGAACGATCATATTGATATTTCGGATAAAAACGGTCAGTATGTCCCGCAGGACGAGAGCAACCTGATCTATCAGTGTGCAAAGCGCGTCTACGACGAGTGCGGCAAGCCGCTTTCCGGCTTGACCATCGTTGAGGACTGCGCGATCCCGCAGACCCGCGGCCTTGGCTCGTCCTCGGCGTGCACGGTTGCGGGCATCATGGGTGCAAACATGCTGCTCGGTGAGCCGCTCGACCGCAACGCGGTCATTGATCTGGCGGCTACCATCGAGGGTCATCCGGATAACTCCACACCGGCGATCCTCGGCGGCTTCTGCGTGGCGCTGCTCGAAAACGGCCATGTGCATCACGTTCGTGTGCCGGTTCACGGCGCGATCGACTTCGTGGTATTCATTCCGGATTTCCAGCTGTCCACCGAAAAGGCGCGTGCGGCGCTGCCCAAGACCATCGACCATCACGATGCGGTTTACAATCTGGCGCGTGCAGCGCTGCTCGCGGGCAGCCTGACCACCGGCAAGCTGGAAAACCTTGACGCGGCAACCGGTGACTGTCTGCACCAGCCGTACCGTTTCGGTCTGATCGAAAACGGCGAGGACATCGTGCGTGAGGCCAAGAAGCTGGGCGCACTCGGCGCTTTCATTTCCGGCGCAGGCCCGTCCATCGTGGCGATCGTGTACAAGGGCGACCGCGACTACATCACCCGTGCACAGGAGCTGTGCGAGAAGCTGTATCCGCACTGGAAGGCCGTACAGCTGCGCTGTGATGAGGTCGGTGCGACCGTAAAACGACTGTAATAGGGGACGGATGAGTGCTCTCGTCCGTGTATATAAGGAGGAAACATAGTTAGTATGAGTCTTATTGTGCAAAAGTTCGGCGGCACTTCGGTTGCCAACACCGAGCGACTGAAGAATGTTGCGGACATTGTTACCAAGACCGCACAGGCAGGCAATCAGGTTGTTGTAGTTGTATCCGCGCAGGGCGATACCACGGATGATCTGATCGTAAAGGCTGCCGAGCTGAACGACCGTCCTTCTAAGCGTGAGATGGACGTTCTGCTCAACACCGGCGAGATGATCTCCATGTCTCTGCTGGCGATGGCCATCCAGAAGCTGGGCTTTCCGGTTGTATCCCTGACCGGTTGGCAGATTGGTTTGGAGACCAACAGCAACTACTCGGATGCTCGCATCAAGCGCATCGCAGGTGAGCGCCTCAAGGCAGAGCTGGATAACGGCCGCATCGTTATTGTTGCAGGCTTCCAGGGCATCAACCAGATGGGCGACGTGACCACGCTCGGCCGCGGCGGCTCGGACACCACCGCAGTTGCCATTGCAGCAACGCTCGGCGCGGATCTCTGCCAGATCTACACCGACGTAGACGGCGTTTACACTGCCGATCCGCGCATCGTAAAGGATGCCAAGAAGCTGGACGCCATCACCTATGATGAGATGCTGGAGCTGGCATCTCTGGGTGCACAGGTGCTGCACAACCGTTCGGTTGAGATGGCAAAGAAGTACAATGTCGATCTTGAGGTCGTTTCGAGCTTTACCCGCAATCCGGGTACCAAAGTCAAGGAGGGTTCTAACATGGAAAAATTGAATGTTTCGGGTGTTGCCCGTGATAATAACTGCGCACGAGTTGCCATCATCAATCTGGATGATACGCCGGGTACCGCGTTCAAGGTATTCTCGCTGATGGCGAAGCACCATGTCAATATCGACATCATCCTGCAGTCCGTCGGCCGCGATAACAAGAAGTCTATTTCCTTCACCATCCGTCAGGACGATGCAGAGCGCGTAGAGTCTATCCTGCGCGACGCGAAGGAGATGCTCGGTTATGAGGATATTTCCATCAACACCAAGGTCGCAAAGGTTTCCATTGTTGGTGCAGGCATGGCTTCCGCTACCGGCGTTGCTTCCAAGATGTTCGAGGCTCTGGCAAGCGCCGGCATCAACATCCGTATGATCTCCACCTCTGAGATCAAGATCTCTGTCCTCATCAATGAGGAGGACAGCGAGAAGGCTGTTAAGGCTATCCACGAGGAGTTCTTCAACGCCTAATTGGGGGCAATACCACACGATTGCATCGGCGGCGTTTGGCGGAAATTTTGTGCGCTGATTTTGTTGCGTTCCCTTGCAATACACAAAGTATTGCTGCGGAACCGCGCCGCATCAGCACGCAAAATTTACTCGCCAACCGCTCACCGCTGAATTGTGTGGTAATACCCATAAGTGTTTTCCCAGATAGCCTCAAAGTCCCGAAATGTGCATTTCGGGACTTTTTTGCAACCGGAAAGACGTCCGCAACCGTCGGTTGACAAAAAGAAACGATGGGTTGGTGGCGTTTTTGCGGCATTTCAGGCACACTGGAGACAGAAAAGAAAGGCAGGTGGCAGAAATGACAACAGGTGAGAAAATCGCGGCGCTGCGAAAAGAGCAGGGCATGAGTCAGGAGGCGCTCGGCGAAAAGCTGGGCCTGAGCCGTCAGGCGGTCAGCAAGTGGGAGGCCGATCAGGCGGTGCCTACGATGGATAATTTAATGGAACTGAGCAAGCTGTTCGGCGTTCCGGTGGATACGTTGCTGCGTCCGGATGCGGAGCTAATGCCAAAGGCAGAGGACTCGGATGAATCGTGGCCGGGTGCAGAGAACCAGCCGGTCAGGAACGAAAACCGCAAGTGGAAAATTGCGGCAATCGCAGCGGCGGGACTGCTGTGCGTCAGCGTGGTATGCAGCGCGGTCAGCCTGTGGCGCGTGCTCGCCATGCAGAAGCAGATCGACACGCTGCGGATGCAGAGCGGGCCGAGTACGATTTACTATCCGGATAATACGAGCGCTGAGAACAGCGATTTAGCCGACTGGTCGGAGAACGTGACCGTAGACCGGCAGAACACGGATAACCTTCTTATGACAGTGAGCGCCGTGCCGAAAGAAATGCGGGACGGCGAAACCGCAAAGTTTGTTGTCCGCAGCGGCGACCAGTCGTGGGAGTGCGACGCAGAAAACAAGAACGGTTACAGCGGCGAAATCAGCGTGCCGCTGGTGGATACGTTTTCTGTCTATTTGACGCTGACAAGTACGGACGGAGAAATCCGTAATATTATGGTTGCCTCTGAGTATGACCTGAAGCAGCGTTTTTCTCTCGAAGTGCGTGCGTGGTGGGAGAACGGTAGCTTTAGCTTTAATGGTAAGACCACATCAGCCAGCGGCAATGTGGCAACGTATATTTACTGCGGCGATGACAGTGTGACACCGGTCAGTGGTCGTATATTGCTGTATCAGAACGGCAAGCAAATCAAAGAGAAGAAGATCGAGAATATAGAAACAGGAGTCAGTGGAGACGTTTATTATTATACACAGGTTGACTGGCGAGATCTGGAAGGTGGATTTGATCAGTACCAGCTGAAAGCCGAGATTACCGACAATTACGGCAGAGTGTACAGCAGTGAGTTTTTTCAATAACAAAAAAGACCGCGAAAGCGGTCTTTTTTGTTATTTCCTCGGTGTAAATGTCGCAGCGAGGACGTAAACACGGCTTGCGCCCATCTCCCGCAGAGCCTTGACGGCGGCAGCGGCTGTTGCACCGGTGGTGATAATATCATCGACCAGCACGACGGATTTTCCGGTCAAATCCACGCTGCCCTTCGGCAGAACGGCGTCTTTCGCGTTGCTCTGCCGCGCGGCGTAATCCTTCTGCGCGGACTGCTTGCCGACAAACCATCGCTTGCGCAAGGTGGCTTCGCATGGAAGAGAAAGCGGCTTTGCCGTCAGCTTTGCAAGCAGCTCCGCCTGATTGTACCCGCGCTTGCGGTAGTGCAGGAATCCAATCGGCATGTAGGTAATCAAATCAGGCTGCCAGTCCTCCAGCCGTGCGGTGAGAGCCACGGACATTTGCGCCGCGAACCAGTCCGCACAGTAGGCGGCGCTGCTGAATTTGAACCGTTTCATGGCATTGCGTACTGTGCCGCGGTAATACAGCGGAGCGATCGTACCATCCGCTCCGGCGATGGAGATGACCTCATTGCAGCGGTATTCCCGCCGGACTGCGGCGGCACAGTCCGGACAAAGCTGCAGCGTGCGGCTGGTCGTCACCGGAAAATCTGCGCCGCATAAAACACACCGGTGACCATAAAGAATGCCCATCGAATCACCTCGTTATATACAAAAAAGCGACCGTTGCACGGTCGCTTTTTAATTCCTGCGCCGCAGCGCCATTTAATTAGCAAATGCTTTGCATTTGCGTAAAAAGTCGGGGCGTGTACCTGACTTTTTACACCCCGACTCAGTCGCCTTGGGCGCTATCCTTGTGCGACTTCTTGGTCGCACTGCGCGTGGCGTCATTCGGGTATCGAAAGGCGGTTTCTCCGGAACCGCCTTTCGTATATAGGGGACTTGCGCTCATTAAATTGCCGCACGGCGGCAGAATAAGGATAGTGGCCTACGGGCTGAAGTCCCCTATATTACTTGAGCAGCTTCTTCAGACGCTCAGCAGCTTCCTTGGTGCGTGCCTGATCGCCGAATGCGGTCAGACGGAAGAAGCTGTCGCCGTTCTTGCCGAAGCCTGCACCCGGGGTGCCAACGACGTTGGCATTCTCAAGCAGGTAGTCGAAGAAGGTCCAGGAATCCATGCCGTTCGGGCACTTGAGCCACAGGTACGGGCTGCTCTTGCCGCCGGTGTACCAGATACCCAGCTCATCGAGGGTCGCAGCGAGAACCTTAGCGTTCTGCTTGTAGTAGCCGAGGGTCTCCTTGATCTGCTTCATGCCTTCCTCGGTGAAGCAGGCAGCAGCGCCGCGCTGTACGATATACGGAACGCCGTTGAACTTGGTGGTCTGACGGCGCAGCCACATCTTGTTCAGCTTGCCGTCCAGCAGAGCGGTCGGAACAACGGTCCAGCCGCAGCGGGTGCCGGTGAAGCCGGCCATTTTGGAGAACGAGCAGAACTCGATGGCACAGGTCTTTGCGCCCTCGATCTCGTAGATGGAACGCGGCAGCGTTTCGTCCTCGATGAAGCACTCGTAAGCTGCGTCATACAGGATAACGGCGTTCTGCTTGTTTGCGTAATCTACCCAGGCCTTCAGACCTGCGCGGTCGTAAGCAGCGCCGGTCGGGTTGTTCGGAGAGCAGATATAGATGATGTCGCACTGAACGGACTCGTCCGGCAGCGGCAGGAAGCCGTTTGCCTCGTTTGCGTCAGCGAATACGATCTTGCGGCCCGCCATAACGTTGGTATCAACGTAAACCGGGTAAACCGGGTCCGGAACCAGAACGGTGTTGTCAGTGCCGAAAATGTCGAGGATGTTGCCGAGGTCGCTCTTTGCGCCGTCCGAGATGAAGATCTCATTGGTGGCGAGCTCTACGCCGTGGGACTTGTAGTAGCCGACCAGCGCCTCGTGCAGGAAGCCGTAGCCCTGCTCATCGCCGTAGCCGTGGAAGGTCTCCTGCTTGGCCTGATCTTCAACGGCTGCGTGCAGTGCGTCGATAACAGCCGGTACCAGCGGACGGGTTACGTCGCCGATACCCAGACGGATGATATCAGCCTCCGGATGTGCTTCGGAGTACTCACGCACCTTGCGTGCGATGGTGGAGAACAGATAGCTCTGCTCGAGATTGTCGTAGTTCTTGTTAGTCTGCATTGTTGTTCTGGCTCCTTTTCAGAGATGCCGCGACGAACGCCTTGAACAGGGGATGTGCGCGGTTCGGACGGGACTTGAACTCGGGGTGGAACTGTACGCCGATGTAGAACGGATGGTTCGGGATCTCAACGGTCTCCACAAGCTCGCCGGTCGGCGAGGTGCCCGTGATCTGCATGCCCTTATTTTCAATCTCCTCGCGGAAATTGTTGTTGAACTCGTAACGGTGGCGGTGGCGCTCGGAAATCATTTCCTCGCCATACGCCGTTGCCATAATGGTATTCGGACGGATCTTGCACGGATAAGCGCCCAGACGCATCGTGCCGCCCTTCTTGGAGATGCCCTGCTGGCTCTCCATCAGGTCGATGACCGGATGGGTGGAATCCGGGTCAAACTCGCTGGAGTTTGCATCCGCGTAGCCGAGCACGTTGCGTGCGTAGCTCATAACCGCGATCTGCATGCCGAGGCAGATGCCGAAGTAGGGGATACCCTGCGTGCGGGCATAGTTTGCCGCACAGATCATGCCTTCCACGCCGCGTGCGCCGAAGCCGCCCGGCAGGATGATGCCGTCAACCTCACCGAGCAGCTTGTCCACGGTGGAGTCGTTGATCTCCTCGGAGTCTACCCAGTCAATGTCAACGAAGCAGCCGGTTTCGTAGCCGCCGTGCTGCAGCGCCTCTGCAACCGAGAGATATGCGTCGTGCAGCTTGACGTACTTGCCGACCAGTGCAATCTTAACGTGGTTCTTGCGGGCGGCAATGCGCTCGAGCATTTCCTGCCACTCGGTCATATCGCCCTTGCCTGCGCCGATGGACAGCTCACGGCAGACGATGTCGGACAGATGGCTCTCCTCGAGCATCATCGGTGCCTGATACAGAACCGGCAGGGTGCGGTTTTCGATTACGCAGTCCTCCGGTACGGTGCAGAACATGGAAATCTTGCGCTTGATGTCGTCATCCATCGGCTGGTCAACGCGGGCTACGATGATGTCCGGAGAGATGCCCAGACCGCGCAGCTCCTTAACCGAGTGCTGGGTCGGCTTGGACTTCGGCTCATTGGAGCCGGAGATGAACGGAACCAGCGTTACATGGATGAACAGGCAGTTGCGGCGGCCAACCTCAGCAGCAACCTGACGGATTGCCTCGAGGAACGGCTGGGACTCAATATCGCCGGTGGTGCCGCCAATCTCGGTGATAACAACGTCAGCCGAGGTCTTTTTGCCTACCGAGTAGATGAAGGACTTGATCTCGTTGGTGATGTGCGGAATAACCTGCACGGTCTCACCGAGGTACTCGCCGGCGCGCTCCTTGTTCAGAACATTCCAGTATACCTTGCCGGTGGTCAGGTTGGAGAACTTGTTCAGGTCCTCGTCGATGAAGCGCTCGTAGTGGCCGAGGTCGAGGTCGGTCTCGGCGCCGTCGTCGGTAACGTAAACCTCGCCGTGCTGGAACGGGCTCATCGTGCCCGGGTCTACGTTGATGTAGGGATCGAGCTTCTGCGCTGCAATTTTCAGGCCGCGGCTTTTCAGCAGACGGCCGAGAGATGCGGCAGTAATGCCCTTGCCCAGACCGGAAACTACGCCGCCGGTCACGAAGATGTACTTTGTCATATCTCAATTTCCCCCTTGAATACGGTCGTTGCCGCGCCCGTCATGAACACGGTTTCATCTGTATAGCGAATGGTGAGGTCGCCGCCGCGCAGGTGCACGACGATATCCTCGTTTTTGTTTGCAAAGCCGTTCAGACATGCTGCCACGCCGGTCGCACAGGAGCCGGTGCCGCACGCCCATGTTTCACCGGAGCCGCGCTCCCAGACGCGCATTTTCAGGCTGCCGTCCGGCAGGACATTGACAAACTCGGTGTTGACACGCTCCGGGAACAGCGGATGATGCTCGAACTTGGGTCCGATGCGCGTAAGGTCGAGGTCGTCCACATCTTCCTTCTGGAAGATAACGCAGTGCGGGTTGCCCATGGAAACGCAGGTCATGTGGTAGACCTTTTCGTCCACAACGATGGGTGCGCTGATGACATTTTCGCCGTCCATATCAACGGGAATCTCCCGTGGAGCAAGAATGGCTGCACCCATGTCCACGCGGGCGGACTGCATTTTGCCGTCCTTGACGGTCAGCTCAAGCGTTTTTACGCCGGAAAGCGTGTCAATGGTGATGGTGGTGCGGCCATCGGTCATGCCGTTGTCGTACAGGTACTTGCCCACGCAGCGGATGCCGTTGCCGCACATTTTTCCCTCCGAGCCGTCGGCGTTGAAGATACGCATCTGCGCATCCGCCTTGTCGGAAGGAGAAATAAGGATAATGCCGTCGCCGCCGATACCGAAGTGCGGCTCACTGAGCTTGATTGAAAGCGACTCGGGATCGGGCACAGTCTGGTCGAAGCAATTGAAATAGATATAATTGTTGCCGCAGCCGTGCATCTTGGTGAAAGCCAGCTTCACACGGATTCCCTCCTTAGAAAATAACAAAAATGGCATATAGGCAGGGAAAGACAGAGCTTCTCTGCTCATACACCATTTAGTATATCATAATCTGTCGGGAATTTCTCTATAAAATCGAAAAAACCGAAAAAATTTTCGCGTGAGATATGAGATGTTTTTAAGCGGTATCGCACAAATCACGGCGTTTTTCCGCCGATGATGTCCTCGGCGATATCTCGCTTGGAGCGACGCTGGTTCATAGCCTGCTGCTCGATGTAGGAATGCGCCTCCGGCTCGGTCATGCCGCAGCACTCGATGAGCAGACACTTGGCGCGATCCACCTGACGGATATCCTCAATGCGCTTTTGCAGACGGCGGTTTTCGCTCTGCAGGCCGGTCAGACGGCTGCGCGCGGCGCGCGTCATGCGGAGCGCCTGCATGAACAGTACGCGCGAGAGCGGCTTGGGTACGACGAACACGCCGTCGTCCTCGACCTTTTCGGCAACACTGTCCGCAATCTCGGCCTTAGCGAGCAGGATCACGCCGGAAAGCGTATCATTTGCAGCCTGCTGTGCCATATCATGCCCGAATTCATCGGGCAGCGGCGTGTTAATGAGGATTAGATCAAACGAGCCGTCCACCAGCATGCGCCGGGCCTCCGCACCGGAGGAAGCAGGTGCAAGCTGAGCCTGTACGCCGCAGGACGTTAAAAACTGAGAAAGCATGGTGCGGGATTTTTCGGTTGCAGAAACGAGAAGAATACGTTCCATGCGGTGTGCTCCTCCTTTCAAACGGTATTATGTGGGATTAGTAGCGTTCAAAATAGAGGGAGCGTTCGGCAGCCGTGCGGTCGTCGGCAAGCACGATGCGGTCGTGCTCGGCCTGCTTGGCGGCGAAAAAGGCTGTGCGTGCCTTTTCGGGCAGGTACTTGGTGATGAAGTCGCTGTCCTTGGCGATGCGGATCGCGTCGCACAGGGCGCCGGGCAGTGCTTCGTACCTGGCACGCACTTCATTGGAAGCGGTGAACAGGTTTTCGTCGCAGGCGGGCGGCAGGGGCAGTCCCTGCTCGATACCGTCAAGACCGGCATGGATGAGCAGCGCAAATACGATGTACGGGTTAATGCAGCCGTCGAACGCACGCAGTTTCATGCGGTTGGCGGAGTGATTACCGGTCAGCGGCACGGTAATGAGCGGACAGCGGTTCTGGTGCGACCATGTGATGTACTTGGGCGCTTCAAATTCGCCCAGACGCTGGAACGAGTTGGTGAGCGGATTGCAGAAGATGGTCATCTCGGCAGCACGCTGCAGAATGCCCGCCACAAAGCTCTGGCCCTCGGCAGATTCTTCAAACGAGGGCTGGAACAGATTCTTGCCGTTTTTGTTTATCGAAACAGACAGATGCAGTCCGCTGCCCGGCGCATGCGGGAGCGGCTTGGGCAGGAAGGACGCAAACAGGCCGCTTGAGGACGCCATGGACTTGACAACCCATTTGAAGGTGACGAAATTGTCGGCCGCTTCAAGGGCTTCGGCGTAGCGGAAGTCAACCTCGTTCTGGCCGGGACCCTGCTCGTGGTGCGAGGACTCCGGCTGGATGTTCATCTCCTCAAGCGTCAGGCAGATCTGGCGGCGCACGTTTTCCGCCTTGTCGAGCGGCGCTACATCGAAATACTCGCCGTGATCGTGCGGAATGGTGGTTGGATGGCCGTTTTCATCCAGCTCGAACAGGTAAAACTCGCTTGCCGTGCCCATGGTCAGCGAGTAGCCTGCGCGGCGCGCACGGCGGTTGGCCTCACGCAGCAAATGACGGCCGTCGCCCTCGAACGGCGTGCCGTCCGGATAGCGAATGTCGCAGTAAAAGCGCACTACACGGCCCTGAGCCGGCCGCCACGGCAGAACGGAAAGCGTTGCCGGATCGGGAAACAGCAGCAGATCAGACGCTTCTACATTGAGAAAGCCGCGCAGCGCCGCCGCGTTGAAGTGGATGCCCTGCTCGAAAGCGCGTTCCAGCTCAGTCGGCATGATGGCGATGTTCTTCTGGTTGCCGAAAATATCGCAAAACGCAAGACGAATGAACTTTACGTCGTTCTCCTGAATAAATTGTACGACTTCGCTCATGGTGGTGTCCATAGGGCAAGCCTCCTTTTCATAATGTATCTTGAGGAATAAATTTTTTGCTAAAGAATGCGGAATGGGTGCCAAACCTTGGCTGGGGCACCAAAAGGATAGACACCAAGGTTTCTATCCTCTTGGGACTCCAGTTTCCTTTATTTCATAGTCTGGCGAAAATCAGAGAGCGGCGACCGCTCCGAAAAGGGGAACGGAAGAGGATTTTTCTACCGCAGGGGAGCACAGTGTACTCCCCTGTCGAAACCCATACACAGTGTCAGATACCGTTCTGCTACACATACGGTTAAATCAACGCAGGTGCGACAGAACGGTGTCGCACAATTCGTTTGCGTGTTGTTACGGACGGCACCTGCGAGTTACACCTATCAGGTAACTCCCATCTCCTCATTTCCAACTCCTGCCTTGCAGGAGTTTTTCACTCTGAGAGCAAAATCAAGCCTCAAAGGTATAAAGCTGCTTATACCCAGCCTCCGGGTTCGGCGTGAGGACGAAATACTTCTGCGAAAGCAGATTCTCCGCGTCTGCATCGAACAGCTGCGCGTATTCCTTAATATACGGTGCAAATTCGGTCATATCGTCCTCGGAGACCTCGCTCACGAGGACCTGACGCGGCAGATCGGTCGGTGCTTTATCACATCTTAACACAATTTTGCCGCCGTGCATACCGGTTCCGCAGAAATTGTTGACCGGGTACGCGCCGTTCTGGCCGATGCCGAGCACAAGGATGAGACCGCCGGCGAGATACTCGCCGAGGAACGAACCTGCCTTGCCGCCGACTACCATAACAGGGAAGTGCTGCTGGTAGGCCTTCATGTGGATGCCGGCGCGGTAGCCGCAGTCACCCTTGATATAGATCTTGCCGCCGCGCATCGCGTAGCCGCAGGCATCGCCGACGTTGCCGTGCACAACGATCTCACCGGCGTTCATGGTGTCGCCGACGGCCTCCTGCGCGTTGCCGAAGACCTCAATGGTGGAGCCGTTCAGATACTGGCCGAGACCGTTGCCTGCCGTGCCGTGCACGGTGATCTTGCGGTCGGTGGAGCCGCAGCCGATGTAGCGCTGGCCGATCACGTTCTCAACCGTGATCTCGCTGTCCTGCGCTGCGCGGATCTGCTCGTTTAGTTGTTTATAATAGGTAAGTCCTGCCTGTACAGTTGTCATTTTCGCGCACCTCCTGTGCTTATTCGCCTGCGTGCTTAATGCCGAGGATGTTCAGCTCACGGTCGGTCAGGCCGATGCCGCGCAGCATGAGACGGTTGCCGCGCAGTGCCTCGATGGAGTTGATGCCCATGCCGCCCATCATTTCCTTGAGCTCGTGATCCCATGCAGTGAGCAGGTTGATGAGACGCTGGGAGCCGATATCCGGATTCAGGCGCTTAACCAGCTCCGGACGCTGGGTTGCAATGCCCCAGTTGCACTTGCCGGTCTGGCAGGTGCGGCACAGGTGGCAGCCCATTGCCAGCAGAGCCGCGGTGCCGATGTAGCATGCGTCCGCGCCGAGCGCGATGGCCTTGAGCAGATCGGCGGAGTTGCGGATGGAGCCGCCGACAACGACCGAAACCTCATCACGGATGCCCTCATCGCGCAGACGCTGATCGACAGCGGCGAGCGCCAGCTCGATCGGGATGCCGACGTTATCGCGGATGCGGGTCGGAGCCGCGCCGGTGCCGCCGCGGTAGCCGTCGATGCAGATGATGTCTGCACCTGAGCGGGCTACGCCCGAGGCGACAGCCGCTACATTATGTACGGCCGCAATTTTGACCATAACCGGCTTCTTGTATTCGGTAGCTTCCTTCAGCGAGTAAACCAGCTGACGCAGGTCCTCGATGGAGTAGATATCATGATGCGGCGCCGGAGAAATCGCGTCCGTGCCCTCCGGGATCATACGGGTCTTGGAGATATCCGGGCCGACCTTGAGTCCGGGCAGATGGCCGCCGATACCCGGCTTTGCGCCCTGCCCCATCTTGATCTCGATGGCAGCACCGGCTTTAAGGTAATCCTTATGTACGCCGAAACGGCCGGATGCAACCTGCACGATGGTGTGCGGGCCGTACTGGTAGAAGTCCTGATGCAGACCGCCCTCACCGGTATTATAATAGGTGCTGAGCGCGCTTGCAGCGCGTGCAAGTGCGGCATGTGCGTTGTAGGAGATCGAGCCGTAGCTCATTGCGGAGAACATGATCGGCAGGTTGAGCTCCAGCTGCGGCGCCAGATTGGGAACCAGATTGCCGTTCTCGTCGCGCTCGATCTTGCCCGGCTTTTTGCCAAGGAAGGTCTTGGTCTCCATCGGCTCGCGCAGCGGGTCGATAGACGGATTGGTAACCTGCGAAGCGTTGATGAGGATTTTATCCCAGTAGATAGGGTGCGGGTCCGGGTTGCCCATCGAGGACAGCAGCACGCCGCCCGAGCCTGCCTGACGGTAAACCTCGGAGATGGCCTTGCCGGTCCAGTTGGCGTTCTCGCGGAACGTGTGGTCGGTCTTTACGATTTTAAGGGCACGGGTCGGGCACAGCGCCACGCAGCGGTGGCAGGCTACGCACTTGGACTCGTCCGCCTGCATACGGTTGTTGTCGGCGTCCCAAAAGTGTACTTCGTTCGCGCACTGACGCTCACAGGCGCGGCAGTTGATGCAGCGGTCGTTGTTGCGGACGACCTCATACTGCGGATATAAGAAATCGATAGCCATTACTGGTTCCCTCCGTTCTTCAGATTAACGATGACCGGCTCGCCGCCCTTGGGCGCCCACAGCTTATTCAGCTCAGGCTGGATGACGCGGATCGCGCATTCCTCGGAGGCGATGTATACGGTGTCGTCCTTTTCACCGACAACCATGCTGCGCAGCTTGAGTCGGTCGTTGAGTGCCATCAGGCCGCCGGTGTAGCCGACCAGAATGGAGAACGGGCCTGTTACCATCAGCGAGGCGAATGCGTTGCGGAGATAGGTCAGGCGCTCGCGCTCTTTAGGCTCCTGCTTTTCAATGGTGGACCAGAACGGAGCCGCAATGACATTTGCAATCTCGCTGTACGTCATGCCGAGCTTGCGGCCAAGGTAATCAATAATGTAGGTGATAACCTCGGTGTCGGTCAGCAGATCGCAGGAGTAGCCGAACATCTCGATGAAGCGGCGGTTTGCATCATAAGAGGAGATCTCGCCGTTGTGGACAACGGTGGTATCGAGCAGCGCAAACGGGTGCGCGCCGCCCCACCAGCCCGGTGTGTTGGTCGGATAACGGCCGTGGCAGGTCCAGGAGTAGGCCTCGTAGTTTTCCAGCATGTAGTACTCGCCGACGTCCTCGGGAAAGCCGTTTGCCTTGAAAACGCCCATGTTCTTGCCGGAGGAGAAGATGTAGGCGCCGTTCAGCGTGTGATTGATGCGGATGACAAAGCGGGAGGTGAACTCACGCTCTTCGAGCTGGCTGGCTGCCAGCTTGGTCGGCAGGGGCGTAACGAAGTAGCGCCAGATCATCGGGGCATCTGTGATGCGCGGATGGCGTCGGGTCGGGATCTTGGACAGGTTTACAATGTCAAAGTGACGCTCAATCTCGCGCTCGCACTCTTCCTTAGCCGCCTGCGTATCATAGAATACATGGAACGCATAGTAATCGGCGTATTCAGGGTAGATGCCGTAGCCGGCGAAGCCGCCGCCCAGGCCGTTGGAACGATCGTGCATGGTGCGGATGGAGTCGATAATGCGGGTGCCGTTCTCACGGGTGCCGTCCTTGTGGAAGATACCGGAGATCGCGCAGCCTGCGGGGATGCGGACTTGCCCTTCTTTTTGTAACATGGTGCTTCCTCCTTATATATTGCGCTGAAATTACGGATTCAGAGAAGCAGGCTTCGGCGGGTGCTTTCAGATAGAAGGCGATATGTACCGGCTGCTTAACAAAATAAAAAGGTGCTCGCCGCAGCAGAGGATCAAAAGCCTTAAATCCTCAGCTATGGCGAACACCTTTGTTCGCTTCATATTTTATAGCAGAAAACAGGGAATCGTCAAGCGCAAAGAACATAAAAAAGTGAATTTTCACATTTTGCACAGGAAGTGACAGTGCGGACAAGCGAAAATTAAGTATGTTGTAGCAAATCTTCCGGAAATGAAAAAAACACCATAATCTCCCTTGACAAAGCAAGGCAGGACGGCTATAATGCAAAGTGTAAACAGCAAAGGCGCTGTGGGCACACGACCCGCAGCGCCTGATTTGTTTTATTCAGTTTGTTTGCTATTAAAATTAACATATGTAAGGAGCGAACCATTCATGAGCATTACGAATGTTCCCGAGCTGTTCGGCAGCATGGTGTTTAACGACACTGTGATGAAAGAACGTCTTCCCAAGGACGTTTACAAGAAGCTGAAGAAGACCATGCGCGAGGGCACCGCGATCGACGCCGATGTTGCTGCTGTTGTTGCAACGGCAATGAAGGACTGGGCGATCAGCAAGGGTGCAACCCATTACACGCACTGGTTCCAGCCGATGACCGGCATCACCGCCGAGAAGCACGACTCGTTCATCACGCCGACCGACGACGGTCATGTGATGATGGAGTTCTCCGGCAAGGAGCTGATCAAGGGCGAACCGGACGCATCGTCCTTCCCGTCCGGCGGTCTGCGCGCAACCTTCGAGGCACGCGGCTATACCGCATGGGACCCGACCAGCTACGCATTTGTAAAGGATGGTTCCCTTTACATTCCGACCGCATTCTGCTCCTACACCGGTCAGATCCTCGATAAGAAAACGCCGCTGCTGCGCTCGATGGACGCCATCAGCACACAGGCGTGCCGCATCCTCAAGCTGTTCGGCAAGGATGTTAAGCGTGTAACCACCACCGTAGGCCCGGAGCAGGAATATTTCCTGATCGACCGCGAGGACTACGCAAAGCGCAAGGACCTGATCTTTACCGGCCGCACCCTGTTCGGTGCAATGCCGCCGAAGGGTCAGGAAATGGATGATCACTACTTCGGCGCACTCCGTCCGCGTGTAGCTGCTTTCATGCAGGAGCTCGACGAGGAGCTGTGGAAGCTGGGCATCCTCTCCAAGACCAAGCACAACGAGGTCGCACCGTGCCAGCACGAGATGGCGCCGGTGTTCTCCACCACCAACATCGCGACCGACCACAACCAGCTGACCATGGAGGTCATGCGTACCGTCGCGCAGAAGCATGGCTTCACCTGCCTGCTGCATGAGAAGCCGTTCGAGGGCGTAAACGGCTCCGGCAAGCACAACAACTGGTCCATTTCCACCGATCGGGGCGAGAACCTGCTCGAGCCGGGCAAGAACCCGAGCGAGAATACCCAGTTCATCCTGTTCCTGACCGCTGTTATCAAGGCTGTTGACGAGTATCAGGACCTGCTCCGCATCTCTGTTGCATCCGCAGGCAACGATCACCGTCTGGGCGCGAACGAGGCGCCTCCGGCTATCATCTCCATGTTCATCGGCGATGAGCTGCAGTCGATCCTTGATTCCATCGAGTCTGGTGCGGAGTACACCGACGTTTACAAGACCAAGATGGATCTGGGCGCTGCTGTTCTTCCGCCGATCCCGAAGGACACCACCGACCGCAACCGTACTTCTCCGTTTGCTTTCACCGGCAACAAGTTCGAGTTCCGTTCGCTGGGTTCGGCCGTCAACATCGCGTGTGCAAACGTTATGCTGAATACCGCAGTTGCCGAGGAGCTCCGCCAGTTCGCTGACGAACTGGAGGGCGCTGAGGACTTCGAGGCCGCTGTATACGCACTCATTAAGCGCGAGATCAAGGCGCACAAGCGCATCATCTTCAACGGCAACGGCTACGACGAGTCCTGGGTTGCCGAGGCGGAGAAGCGCGGCCTGCTCAACTTCAAGAGCGCGGCAGATGCATTCCCGCACTACGTTGACCAGAAGAACCTCGACCTGTTCGCAAAGCACAATGTTTACACCTCTGCGGAGATCCATTCCCGTATGGAGACCCAGCTTGAGGAGTACAACAAGATCCTGCACATCGAGGCTATGACCATGAGCGATATGGTACGCGAGGAGATCACTCCGGCGTGCATCGCATTTGAAAACGAGCTGGCAGGCACCGTCAATGCCAAGAAGGCAGCAGGCGTTACCGGCGGCATGGAGGCAGGTCTGCTGGGCAAGGTTTCCGAGCTGACCGAGGAGCTGTACACCAAGAGCGCAGCGCTCGACGAGGCTGTTGCAGCCGTTCCGACTGACGACAACGAAAAGGCAGCACATTACTACCACGATGTTGTCATCTCCGCGATGGACGAAGTCCGTGCACCGGCCGACAAGCTGGAGGGTCTGGTAGGCAAGAAGTTCTGGCCGTTCCCGACCTACTCCGACATTCTGTTCTACGTTTAAGGAACAGAACGAAACTTACATTCGTTAATATTTACACAATGGCGTGTATTTTCCCTTTCTTTTAGAAGAAAGGGGAGGTACACGCCATTTCTATTTCAAGGGGGTTATTAAAAATGGATATCATGGAACTTGCTACGTCGATGGACGTAGGCTGGACGCTTGTTGCGGCGGCGCTGGTATTCTTCATGCAGGCCGGCTTCGCAATGGTTGAGACCGGCTTCACCAGAGCAAAGAATGCCGGCAACATCATTATGAAGAACCTGATGGACTTCTCGCTCGGCACGCCGATCTTCTGGATCCTCGGCTTCGGCATCATGTTCGGCGCGGCAAGCCCGTTCTTTGGAGGCTTTGATTTCTTCGCTGACGGCGTTGTCGGTGAGGGCTACAACTGGACGACTCTGATCTTCCAGACCGTATTCTGTGCGACTGCCGCGACCATCGTTTCCGGTTCGATGGCAGAGCGCACCAAATTCTCTGCATACTGCATTTACTCGATGATTATTTCTGCGGTCATTTACCCGGTTTCCGGTCACTGGATCTGGGGCGGCGGCTGGCTCGCAGAGCTTGGCTTCCATGATTTCGCAGGCTCCACGGCGGTACATATGGTCGGCGGCGTTGCCGCTCTGATCGGTGCAGCCATCCTCGGTCCCCGTATCGGTAAGTACACCAAGGACGGCAAGGCTCGCGCTATCCCGGGCCACTCCCTGACGCTCGGCGCTCTCGGCTGCTTTATCCTGTGGTTCTGCTGGTTCGGCTTCAACGGCGGTTCTACCGTTGCTCTGTCGGGCGGCGGCGCTGAGGTCGCATCCCGCGTCTTCGTAACCACCAACATGGCGGCTGCTGTTGCAACCGTAACCGTTATGTGCATCACCTGGATCCGCTACAAGAAGCCGGACGTTTCCATGACGCTGAACGGCTCTCTGGCAGGTCTGGTAGCCATCACCGCAGGCTGCGATATGGTTACTCCGTTCGGTTCGGTTATCATCGGTATCTGCGCGGGCTTTGCAGTCGTATTCGGCATCGAATTTGTCGATCAGAAGCTCAAGGTCGATGATCCGGTCGGCGCTGTCGGCGTGCACTGCATCAACGGTGCACTGGGCACGATTCTTACCGGCCTGTTCGCTTACTATAATGGCACTGAGGTTGAGCCTCTCGGCGTATTCTACGGCGGCGGCTTCCACTTCTTCGGCATTCAGGTTCTCGGCGTAGTCGCAGTCATCGCTTGGGTTGCGATCACCATGACCATCGTATTCAATGTTATCAAGCACACCATCGGCCTGCGTGTAAGCGAGGCTGAGGAGATCATGGGTCTGGATAAGCCTGAGCATGGCCTGTCCTCCGCATACGCAGATTTTATGCCGGTCGTTCCTACTGTTCTGGGCACCAAGGCTGGCGAAACTGCTGCAAAGATCAAGGACACCATCCCGGTAGCAGTCGAAAAGGCAGTTCCGGTGACCAAGGTGACGACCGAGGGCGCTTCGCACGAGCATAAGCTCAGCAAGATCGTTATTATCGCAAAGCAGTCCAAGTTTGAGGTTCTGAAGGAAGCGCTGGCATCCATCGGCGTATCCGGCATGACTGTGACCAACGTAGTCGGCTGCGGCGTACAGAAGGGCGCTCCCGAGTATTACCGCGGCGCTGAGGTTGACGTAACCCTGCTGCCCAAGATGAAGATGGAGGTTGTTGTATCCAAGGTTCCGGTTGAAACTGTTGTTGAAACGGTCAAGAAGGTTCTGTACACCGGTCATATCGGTGACGGCAAGATCTTCGTTTACGATGTGGAGAACGTCGTAAAGGTTCGTACCGGCGCAGAAGGCTTTGATGCCCTGCAGGACGATAACTAAATCGCAAAAAGGAAAACGCTGAGCGGTGGCTCAGCGTTTTCTTTTTGCGGAATGAAACCGTTGTGTTCATTCTACGTTTTCCATTACTCACGGCTTGAAATTCGGAAAATACTTCTTCACGAACGGAATATCTTTAACCTTAAAGGTTTTCCCGTTGAGGTACTGCAAGGCTCCCGCGTCCTGCGCGAATCGGAAGGTGAGGGAATAGGCATAGAGCGCCTGACCGGTCTCGCCGTAGGGACGGTTGAGTTCGTTCGTGCCGTATTTGCCGTCACCGAGCAGCGGGCAGCCGATGGACGCCATATGTGCGCGGATCTGGTGCGTACGGCCGGTCAGCAGTTCACACTCCACGAGCGACAGTCTGCCGTGCGACGTGAGCGTGCGGTAGCGCGTGCGTGCGGTCTTGGCACCCGGCACGCGGGTCCTGTGCAGCGTGACCTGCTTGCGCTTTTCATCACGGCGGAGATAATTCTCGATCAGTCCCTCGGGCGGCTTGGGTCTGCCGTGCACGATGCACAGATACCGCTTTTCCATCTCGCGGTCCTTGATCTTATCATTTAATATGCGCAGCGCTTCAGCGGTCTTTGCCGCGATGACGATGCCGCCGGTGTTGCGGTCGATACGGTTGCACAGGGCTGGTGCAAATGATGCGGCATCATCCGGATTCCACGCACCGGACTGAAACAGGTATGCCTGAATGTGTGCGATGAGCGTATCCGTGTCGCCGTGCTCATCTGCGTGAACGACCATGCCCGGCACCTTATCCGCCAGCAGGATGTGCTCGTCCTCGTACACGACGCGCACGCGCGGTGTTTTGATGCGGCGGAAGGCTTCCTCCTCCTTGGGCGCGTCAAAATATTCGTCATTGAGGTAAAGCTGCACGGAATCGCCCTCGGCGAGCTTGTAGGCAGCTTCAGTGCGCTTGTTATTGACCTTGATGCGCTTTAATCGCAGGTATTTATGCATCATGCCGCCGGATAAAAGCGGCACAGCTTTCTCTAAAAATTTATTCAGACGTTGTCCGCTGTCGTTTTTTGTGATATAATATTCTCTCAAGGCAGGGTATCCTTTTCCGTTGATTTGCCCGTTTGGGTGAATCCAGTATACCGCATTTTCCGAAAAAAGAAAAGTGCGGGCGGACAGTTCGGAAAAATACCGTGTTTTGTAGATTTTTTGGTTGACAAAGACCGATTGTTTGTAGTATACTATTTTAGTACCATGTGAGGTTGACATGAAGATTGACTTAAAAAAGCTGAACGCGTCTGCACATGCGTCGATTCCGTTCGATGAAACGATCGACCTGACGGACGAAAAGCTCTATGGCGCGAAGCCGTTTCAAAGCCCTGTCCACATCAAAGGCGTGGTTTCCAATGAAAGCGGTGTTGTGAGACTGGCGGGTTCGATCGAAACGATCTACTCCACCGAATGTGCACGCTGCCTGAAACCGCTCGAGATTCCGCTCTCAGCCGAGGCCGATATGATGCTCTCGGATGACCCCGAGGCGGAGGAAGAGGACGATCTTTTTGTGCTGACCAGCGACAGCGTGGATCCTGCGGACGTATTGGTGCCGGCATTGATCCTGCAGGTACAGATGACCTATCTGTGCAAAGAGGACTGCAAAGGCCTCTGTCCGCACTGCGGCGCCGACCGCAATGTGACCGACTGCGATTGCGATAAAAAGCAGATCGATCCGCGATTTGCCGCGCTGCGCGCCCTGCTCGATTCCGACAAGGGCGAATGAGTTCGTATTGAAAAATAAGACGATAGAGTAGGAGGTGTATCCAACATGGCAGTACCTAAGGGTAAAATTTCTAAGGCACGCCGCGACAAGCGTCGTAACTCCCACTGGAAGCTCTCTCTGCCCGGCATGACTAAGTGCCCGAAGTGCGGCGAGATGAAGCTGGCGCACAGAATGTGCAAGGCCTGCGGCTATTACAACGGTCGTGAGGTTAAGTCCGTTAAGGAAGCGTAAGCCTTAAAACAGAACAGGAAAAATGGAGAAGGCCGGATAGCTTTCTCCATTTTTTTTCAGGTTTCGATGAAAAGGCTCGCCTTTGCATCGAGAGGGACGTACCGAGCACGGCTCGGATATGTTCCGGGCGCAAATCAGCGCGTCCTTGCGGGCATACTGATTTGCTTTCTTGTATCAAAAGCCACATATATGCTTATGCTGCGGCTTTTTGTGAATTTTCTGCGGAAATTCTATTGAATGCGCGCTGACGCGCGGTTTTAACGAATTTCTTGCTTGCAATTTGTTTGCAAATGTCTTAAACTGACCTTAAAGGAGGGGAAATTTATGGCAAAGCCTATTGTTGCGATCGTCGGCCGTCCGAACGTCGGCAAGTCGCAGCTGTTCAACCGCTTGGCGGGCAAGCGGCTTTCCATCGTTGAGGATACGCCGGGCGTTACCCGCGACCGCCTGTACGCTGACAGCGACTGGCGCGGTCGTGATTTCACCGTCATCGACACCGGCGGCATTGAGCCGTCGAACGATAACGAGATTCTGCAGTTCATGCGCTTTCAGGCAGAGACTGCGATCTCGCATGCGGATGTCATTATTCTGATCACCGACCTGCGCACCGGCATTACTGCCGCCGATCAAGACGTTGCGTCCATGCTGCTGCGCTCGGGCAAGCCGCTCGTGCTGGCTGTCAACAAGTGCGACAAGCCGGGTGATCCTCCGGCGGAGTTTTATGAGTTCTACAACCTCGGTCTGGGCGAGCCGTACGGCATTTCTGCACTGCACGGCTACGGTGTCGGTGAGCTGCTGGATGCGGCTTACGAATACTTCCCGCCGGCAGACGAGGAAGAGGAGGACGCGGACCGCATTCGCGTAGCTCTCATCGGCAAGCCGAACGTCGGCAAGTCCAGTCTGCTCAACCGCGTGCTCGGTGAGGAGCGAGTTATTGTCTCCAACATCGCCGGTACGACACGCGACAGTGTTGATGCCGATGTGGACAACGCGCACGGCAAGTTTACGTTCATCGACACCGCCGGTATCCGTAAGAAGAGCAAGGTGGACGAGAAGATCGAGAAATTCTCGGTCATGCGTTCGCTGCTAGCGGTAGAGCGCGCCGATGTATGCGTTATCATGATTGACGCGACCGAAGGCGTTACCGAGCAGGACACAAAGGTTGCCGGCGAGGCACATAATGCAGGCAAGGCGTGCATCATCGTGGTAAACAAGTGGGATCTGGTCGAGAAGGACGGCTCCACCATGAAGGAGTACACGCTGCGTGTCCGTGAGGGTCTGGCATACATGCCGTATGCACCGGTGCTGTTCATTTCCGCGCAGACCGGTCAGCGCGTGGACAAGCTGTTCTCGCTCATCCATGAGGTATATGAGCAGAACCATATGCGCATTCCGACCGGCCGACTCAACGCCATTCTCGCGGAGGCAACCGCACGCGTGCAGCCGCCTACGGACAAGGGCCGCCGTCTGCGTATCTTCTACATGACGCAGGCCTCTACCTGCCCGCCGACATTCGTCTGCTTCTGCAATGACGCGCGTCTGTTCCATTTCTCCTATCAGCGTTATCTGGAAAACCAGATCCGTGAGGTGTTCGGTCTGACCGGTACGCCGGTACGCATGGTCATCCGCGAGCGCAGCGACAAGTCGCAGTAAGGAGAGGGCAACATGACACTTACGCATTTTGCGATCATTGCCGTGTGCGCGTATCTGTTCGGCTCGCTCAGCTTTGCGATCATTGTCAGCAAGGTGACGCTCGGCAAGGATATCCGCAACTACGGCAGCGGCAACGCCGGTCTGACGAACGCGTACCGCACGATGGGTGCGAAAAAGACGCTGTTCGTTCTGCTCGGCGACATTGCCAAAGGTGCGGCAGCGGTTTCGGTCGGCTGGGCGCTCGGCGGTCCGGTCGGCAAGCTGACAGCGGGTATTTTTGTTATCCTCGGCCACATGTTCCCGCTGTATTTCGGCTTTAAGGGCGGCAAGGGTGTGTTGGTCGGCGCGGTTATGCTCGCGTTTTTTGACTGGCGCGTGTTCGTCATTGCATTCGCGCTGTTCATCCTGTCGGTCGTGCTGACAAAGTGGATCTCGCTCGGTTCGATCCTCGGCGCGGTCAGCTTTCCGATCACGACATGGCTGTTCTATCGCGATCCGGTGCTGACGGCGATGGCGTTCGGCATGGCGGCGGCGGTCGTTTTCATGCATCGCTCGAATATCGGACGCATCCTGCACGGCACGGAAAATAAATTCTCTTTTAAGAGTAAAAAGACGATCGAAGCATCGCCTGACGGAGAGGAGAAGTAACATGAAGGTTTTTGTACTGGGTACCGGTGGCTGGGGCATCGCACTGGCGATGCTGCTGCACCAGAACGGACATGAAGTAACCTCGTGGACCTATCTGCAGGAGGAGTGTGACCTGCTGCACCGCGAGCGCTGCAACGAGAAGCTGCTGCCGGGTGTTGTCATTCCGGAGGGCATTGAGATTACGACTGACATGTCCGGCGCTGCCAAGGCGGATCTGGTCGTGCTGGCGGTGCCGTCCTTCGCGGTAGCGAGCACGGCAGAGCAGCTGGCGAAGATCGTGCCGCCGCATACGGTTATCGTCAACGTCGGCAAGGGCCTGGATTCCAAGCACGGCTACTGCCGGTTCTCCGAGACCATCTCGAACGCGATGAACGGCAGCAATCCGGTCGTTGCACTGACCGGTCCGACGCACGCCGAGGAGGTTGCGCGCGGCATTCCGACGGCTATCGTAGCCGCTTCGGAGAGTCGTGCGGCGGCTGAGCTGACGCAGGCGGCGTTCATGAACGACACCAACTTCCGCGTGTACACCTCGTCCGACATTATCGGCTGTGAGCTGGGCGGTGCGTTCAAGAACATTATCGCACTCGGCGCCGGTATTTCGGATGGTCTGGGTCTGGGCGACAACTCCAAGGCGGCGTTCATGACCCGTGGTCTGACCGAGATTGCGCGTCTGGGCGTCAAGCTGGGCGCCAAGCAGGAGACATTTGCAGGTCTGTCCGGTGTGGGCGATCTGATCGTAACCTGCTGCTCCATGCACTCTCGCAACCGCCGTGCCGGTATCCTGATCGGCAAGGGCGCGACCGCGCAGGAGGCGATGAAGGAGGTCGGTGCAACGGTCGAGGGCTATTACGCGACCGAGGCGGGCTATCACCTTGCACAGCAGCAGGGCGTGTCCATGCCGATCACCGAAGCAATGTATGCCGTGCTGTACGGCGGCATGCCTGCACAGGAGGCGATCAAGCATCTGCTCAATCGTCCGCGCCGCGGCGAGCATGAAGAGGTCTGGGTGCACTGAGAAGCTGAAAAGGAAAAGAGAAAGAGAAAACCGACGGTGTGTGCCGTCGGTTTTCTGTATTTCGGAAAAATTTGCGAAAAAAGAAAGAAAAGTGTTGACAGAGGGCACATCACCTGATATAATAAATCTTGCTTTGAGGCGATAAGCCAAAAGCGAGATGAAAGGAATATGCGGCTGTAGCTCATCTGGTAGAGCGCCACCTTGCCAAGGTGGAGGTAGCGAGTTCGAGCCTCGTCAGCCGCTCCACATGGTACCATAGCCAAGCGGTAAGGCGTGGGACTGCAACTCCCTGATCCCCAGTTCGATTCTGGGTGGTACCTCCAAAAGACTGATGTGAAAACATCAGTCTTTTTGTTTTGCACAAAATCACACGAATTTGCACAAATTCAGGTAAAGGTTGACAAATATAGCAGACTGTGTTATATTCCGCCTATGGATGCACTACGGCGTCCATGCAATAAAAGGAGGAATTTAATATGACACTCAGAAAGCGACTGATCGCGCTGAGCATGGCGGCAGCGTGCGCGGCAACGGCATTCGCCGGTGCAGCATTCACCGACCAGAGCAGCATCAAGGTGGACAGCAAGGTAATCGACACCCTGACCGAGAAGAACGTCATCAAGGGCTTTGAGGACGGTTCGTTCAAGCCGGACAAGCTCGTTACCCGTGCCCAGATGGCCAAGATGATGTTCGTACTGCGTACCGGTTTGGATGATGCGTCTTACTACGCAAAGGATATGACCGACACGTTTGCGGATACGGCCGGTACCTGGTCGAACGGCTACGTTAAGTATTGTCAGGCTTATGGTATCGTTTCCGGCAAGTCGAGCACGGTTTTTGCGCCGAATGCGTCTGTAACGACTGCTGAAGCCGCGAAAATGCTGCTGGTATACAGCGGTCACGATGTACAGAAGGATGGTCTGACCGGTGCACAGTGGAAGGAAAATGCCTTGAAGCTGGCAGATAAAGACGGTCTTCTGGTCTCTGTAAATACAAAGCCGGATGATGCACTCCCGCGTCAGTATGCCGCGCAGATGATTTACAACGCAATCAGCAAATAAACATGCAGCAAAGAAAAGTCCCTCAACCGAGGGACTTTTTTTCATCTTCATAAAATCTAAAGAAATTCCCTGCGGAAAACAACAGAAACCTGTGGTAAGATAGAAGTAACGAAAGGGGGAAGGGAAAATGGAAAAGCTGACTGTTCTGGTGGTGGACGACGACCGCGAGATCGTGGAAAGCATTGCGATATTCCTGCAGGCGGACGGCTATCTGGTACGCAAGGCGTACAACGGTCTGGAGGCGCTCGATATCGTCATGACCGAGAACGTACACCTTATCATCCTTGACATTATGATGCCCGAGCTGGACGGAATCAAAACCTTATTAAAGGTAAGAGAGAGCAAAAATCTGCCGATCATCCTGCTGTCGGCCAAGAGCGAGGACGCGGACAAAATCCTCGGACTGACCGCGGGTGCGGATGATTACATTACAAAGCCGTTTAACCCGTCCGAGCTGGTTGCGCGCGTGAAAAGCCAGCTGCGGCGCTACACCCAGCTGGGCGCGATGCAGATAAAGGAAACGCAGATTGCCATCCGCGGACTGGTGCTCGACACCGAGAGCAAAAGCGTGACGGTAGACGGCGAAGCCGTTCGTCTCACACCGCTCGAATACAAAATACTTGAGCTGCTGTGCCGTCACCCGGGAAGGGTGTTCTCCACCGAGGAGATTTACCGACAGGTGTGGAATGACGATATTGTCAGTGACAACGCCATTGCCGTCCATGTGCGGCACATCCGCGAAAAGATAGAGATCAACCCGAAGGAGCCGCGCTATCTTAAGGTAGTATGGGGCGTCGGCTACAAGATCGAAAGGAGCGAGTGAGTATGAATATCAAGGGGATCTTACGCAGTACGGCAGCGAAGCTCATCGCGTTTGCGTGCATTGTGGGGTGCTTTGCAGGTGCACTGTTTCTCGTTGAGAACACGATAACAGATTTTGCCGCGAACGGCCTTGACCAAATGGTCTATCGCTTTGAGGGCGATTTTGCCGACTCGTCCTATATGCATCAGCAGCTCGGCATAATGTGTGCTGAAATGGCGAATGCGTTTGAGGATGGCATGGACGCAGCGGAATTCAGCAGGCAGCATACGGATTTTGCGGGAAACTATTTTGGCAGAATGGGCGATAAAACGGTCGGCGATGACACGCTGACCGAAGCCGCGGCAAAAAATTCTGCGTTTTACATGATCACACGGCCGGGTGGCAATGTGCAGTCCAACGTGGGAATGTACTACGGCTATCCGCTTGCGGTTTACGATGAGGAAACGGACAGTTACGGCTACTACACCGAGGAGGATGCGGCAGAGGAAGGCTGGAAGTTCAATAAGTTCAATCCGTACCCGTCTAACACCCTGCTGCTGGTGCGCTTCACGGACGCACAGGCTGCACCCATCAAGGCTGAGTGGGAAATGCAGAAAACGCAGATTACCGGCGTGCTCCATCGGGCGATTGTGCTGACGTGCATTGCACTGGTGCTGTTCGTGTATCTGCTGTTCGTCACCGGACGTAAGCCGGAGGACGAGGACATGCACCTTGTTACCATCGACCGCCTGCCGGCGGAAGTGAACGTGCTGTGCTTCTGGGCAGTGCTCGGCACGGCGGGCGGACTGAATCTGGCACTGATGGGTGAATTGCTGAACGGCACAAACGACATGTCGATATTGCTCGTACCGTCCATCCTGTTTTTCGTCGCGGCGTTTGCGTTCGCACTTGAACTTACGCTGTCGCTCGTGCGCGTGATCAAGAACCGCAGCTTCGTCAAGCAGTGCTGGTCGATTCGATTCATCCTCTGGTGCTGGCGAACCTTTATTAAGGTATGCAAGTGCATTCGGCAGAGTTTCGGAAAACTGCGCCGCATGCTGTTCCGCGACTACAAAACGCGCAACGTTGTGCTGCTCTTTACGGCGTATTCGGTTGTTCTCGCGTTCCTTGCGGCGGTGTTCAGCGGAGTGGGCGGCTCGTTTTTTGTCTTCGTGCTCGGCGCGGTCTGGTTCCTCGCGGCAGGTTACTTTCTCATCAAACGCATCACCGGCTTTGAACGTATCGTGGACGCGCTGCGCCGGCTGCGTGCGGGCGACCTCGGCTTCAAGCTGACCGATATGCCGGGGGGCGTGTTCGCGGAGATGGCCGAGGATATTAACTCGCTTGGTGACGGCATGCAGGCGGCGCTGCAGAACGAAGTCCGCGCGGAACGCATGAAAAGCGAACTGATCACCAACGTCAGCCACGACCTGAAAACGCCGCTGACCAGCATCCTCAACTACTCCGATCTGCTCGGCAAAATGGATTTAACGCCGGAGGAGGCGAACGACTACGCCCGCATTATCCATCAAAAGGGTCTGCGGCTCAAGAATCTGACGAGCGACCTGTTCGATATCTCCAAGGTGCAGTCGGGCGCAGAGCAGATCATCAGCGAACGGCTGGATGCGTGCATGCTCGCCCGGCAGGCGCTCGCGGAGCAGGACAAAGCTGTGCAGGAGAGCGGCTTGACCGTCAAAGCTGCCATTCCCGAGCGGGAGCTGCCCATTTGGGCGGACGGACGAAAGCTGTCCCGCGTGCTGGAGAATCTCATCAGCAACTGCGTGAAATATGCGCTCAAGGGCACGCGCGTGTTCCTCTCTGTTGCAGAGGAGAATGGTCGGGCCATTATTGAACTCAAAAACACCGCCAACTACGAGATGGACTTTGCCGCCGATGAGATCACCGAACGGTTTGTCCGCGGTGACGCGGCGCGCTCGACTGAGGGCAGCGGTCTGGGTCTCGCCATCGCAAAAAGCTATACCGAGGCCTGCGGCGGCACGTTCGATGTCTCGGTGGACGGCGATCAGTTTAAGGTGCGTATCGGCTTTCCGGTGTACGGTATGACTGCAAAGTAAATTCTTCGCGGAAATGGAAATCTTATCTTGTAATTTGGATTACAACCGCTATAATAGGAATTGACAAGAAACTGCGCGAGCGGTAAGGGCAACACCGCAGCTTCAATCATGCGGTATTGCCCAGGACAAGAAAGGCGGAAAGAATTATGATTACGACTGCAAGCGAACATCAGGTAGATAAGGTAGAGCAGATGGCTGGCGGCAAGGGCCGCGTTATCATCGAGCGTCTGCTCGGTGAGAAGGAGCTGGACGGCAAGTGCGGCCTGTATGCAAAGGTAACCATCGAGCCGAACTGCACGCTCGGCTTCCACGAGCACCACGGCGAGACCGAGACGTACTACATCCTGAGTGGCGAAGGATCGTATAACGATGGTGAGAAGTCCTATCCGGTCAAGGCGGGCGATGTGACCTTCTGTCCGGATGGCACCGGTCATGCGTTGGATAACACCGGCGATACTGACCTCGTGTTCATGGCACTGATCATTATGAAGTAAGCGCAGAGACGCAAAGAACCCGAAGCCTTGGCTTCGGGTTCTTTTTTGTTTGTAAATTCAGCAGTAGAGTGAAGAGTGGAGAGAATATCAGATAAAGCGTATTCGCACAGAAAAATTCGCAGGTGCCGTCTGCGGCAACGCGGCAGCGAGTTGCGCGGCACGATTAGCCGCGCCTGCGTAGAGTAAACCGTATGTGTAGCAGTAGGAAATCTGGCATTGCGTAGAGGTGGGGAAAGGGGCGGCCAATGGCCGCCCCTACGGAAGAAAAAATCCTCTGCCGTACCCCATTTTCGAAGCGGTCGTCGCTCTCTGATTTTCGCCGGGCTAAGAAATAGGGGAAAGGCAGGAGTTCAAAGAGGAAGGGAAACCGCAGGTGTCCCTTCCTTTTTGTCCCCGCCGCGGACGCGGCAATCTTACGCGCTCCGCAGAGCGCAGCTCTTCACTGAGGTTCAGCGAAAATCTTCCCGCCCGGACAGGGTGTATTGCTAACGCAACTCGCGTGCTCCACAAGCCGGTACAGAAAGGAGATGCCCGGACGGGGTGAACCGCCTGCGCGGTTCAGGGGCCCAGCCAAGTCTCTGTCGAAAAATGGTTGCTCAAAAATTTTCAGACAAAACAAAACAGGCTCGGATAAAACCGAGCCTGCTTTGCTGTGATCGGGAGGTGTGATCCGATCACAAAGAAGAAAAGAGTAAAAAAGAAAGGAAAAAGAGAGATAGTCAATTAGTAAAGCTGTGTTTTACAGCGTTTGTGCTGTTTTTAAGCACTTTCTTTGAACAATTACAGTATAGCGTGGTTTTCGTCAAAATGCAAGAAAAAATGTTCGGCAGTTTGTATAAAAATACTATAAAATTTTTCGGCAGGAATTGTGCTTTGCGTTGAGCGTGTGAAAAACCGCCGTCTCTCAAACCGCTTCGTTTGTGAAAAATCGCGTCTGGTGGAAATCTATCCCTTGACATATTGCTCATATTGTATATAATGAGTATATACAATAAAAGAGGGAGGGACGGCATGGATATCATAGTATCCAACATGGACAGCACGCCGATCTACGAGCAGATCACACGTCAGATCAAGGCGAAAATCCTCGGCGGAGAGCTGCAGCCGGGGGAGGCGCTGCCGTCTATGCGCTTGCTGGCGAAGGAGCTGCGTATCAGCGTTATCACGACCAAGCGTGCGTATGAGGAGCTCGAGCGCGAGGGCTTGATCACCAGCCAGACCGGACGCGGCAGCTTTGTTGCACCGGTCAGCAGCGAACGTTTGCGGGAAGCGCAGCTTCGCACGGCAGAGCAGCACCTGACGGACGCTGTGCAGGCGGCGAGACTGGCCGGACTGTCTGCGGACGAGTTTGCAGAGTTGGCACGGACACTGTTTGAGGAGGAAGGATTATGAGAGAGAATGCACTGGAGCTGCACGGTATCTGCAAGAAATACAGCGGCTTTGCGCTCCGTAATGTGGGATTTACCCTGCCGAGAGGCACGGTAATGGGTTTAATAGGAGAAAACGGTGCCGGAAAGACAACGACCATCAAGGCGGTGCTCGACCTCATCCGGCCGGACAGCGGCGAGATTGCCGTGCTGGGGGAACACGGCTCGAATCCGTCCGTCCGTGAGAAAATCGGCGTGGTGCTCGAGGACGGCGGTTTCCCGAGCGCGATGAGCGCCGTACAGGTGAGCACGCTCCTCGGCAGAGCGTACAAAAACTGGAATGCGGAGCAGTTTGCGTCGTACATCGAAAAATTCGGCATTGACCGAGAGAAGGCCATCAAGGACTACTCCAAGGGCATGAAAACCAAGCTGAATATCGCGGCAGCGCTGTCGCATGACGCGGAGCTGCTGCTGCTTGACGAGCCGACGAGCGGCCTTGACCCGGTCGTGCGGGATGAGGTGCTCGATCTGCTGTACGACTTCATGCAGGACGAAAATCACGCGATTCTGTTGTCCAGTCATATCACGAGCGATTTGGATAAAATCGCGGACGAGATTACCTTCATCCACAAGGGCGAGGTGCTGCTGAGCGAGCCGCGCGACGAGCTGCTCGACACCTGCGGTATACTGCGCTGCACCGCCGATCAGCTGAACGCCCTTGACCCGTCCGCCGTGCGGGCAAAGCGCGTGGGTGCATTCGGTTGTGAGGCCTTGGTAAGACGCGACGGCGTACCGGCGAACTGGTCGGTCGAGCCGGTCAACATCGAACAGATCATGCTGTTCCTGACGAGAGGGGAGGACGCAAGATGAAAGCAATGCTGTATGCGGACTGGATGAATCTGCGCCGATCGATGAAAGCGATGGTGATCGCAATAGTTGTCATTGCGCTGGCCTCGATCGTTTCCGGAAACGGGCTGTCGTTTGTGCCGGCTATGCTGTTCATGCTGTCACTCATGGTGCCCGCAATGCTCATGAGCAGCGATTATGCCTTCGGATGGGATAAGCTGAGTCTGTCGCTTCCGGTCTCTCGGAGCGATGTGGTGAGCAGCAAATTTGCGATCAGCCTGCTGGTCAATCTGACGGTTGTGGCACTGGGCATGATATGTATTGCGGGCATGAATGCCTTCGGCGGTGATGCAATGGGAGAGGATATGATGGGCATGCTGGCCTGTGAGGCGGTCGGACTGGCGCTAATGGGTATTGAATTTGTACTCGTTTTACGGTTTGGTCCGGATCGCGGTCGGTATTTACTCCTTGCCGTGGTGTGGGTGCCGATCATCCTGCTGACCGTCGTCAAAAAGCATCCGGCGTTCAATAAACTTGTGCAGGCTGTCGGCGGCATGGACAGCTGGTCGGTCGGACAGCTTACGGCGTTCTTCGGCGGATTGGTGATCGTCGGGGCCATCGTGTACGCGGTATGCTGGCGCATCGGTGTGGGCATTTACCGGAAAAGAGAGCTGTAAATGCATAAAATCCCTCTCGCTCCATATAAATAGGAACGGGAGGGACGGAGAATGAAGATTTTCAGCTTTACACTGCCTCTGGCGGTCGGTGGACTTGCGGCCTGGCTGACGATGGGCAGCATGTCGCAGTATGCGGCGCTGGTGCAGCCGCCGCTTGCACCGCCGGCGTGGATATTCCCCATTGCGTGGACGATACTGTACGTGCTCATGGGCTGGGCGAGTCTGCGCGTGCGGCAGTCCGGTTCGCCGGAGCGAAGCAACGCGCTCGCGCTGTATTACACGCAGCTTGCAGTGAATTTTGTGTGGCCGCTGCTGTTTTTTCGCGTTGGACTGTACGGAACGGCGTTCTGGTGGCTGATTCTTCTGCTGGCGCTTGTGCTTGTCACCGCAAGGGCATTTTACCGTATTGACAAGCAGGCGGGATGGCTTCTTGTGCCGTACTTGGCCTGGCTGATATACGCGGCGTATCTCAATGCCGGTGTCTGGTTCTTGAATAAATAAAAGGGAGCAAATCGTGTGATTTGCTCCCGTTACATTACTCATATCTCAGTTTTACGTTTTCTGCATTGCACAGATCAACGTACTCCTTCGGCGGTTCGCAGTCGGTGATGAAGGCAGTCAGGTCCTTGAGGTGGCAGAACGTGACGATCGCTTCCTTGCCAATCTTGGACGAATCGACCATGCCGTAGATGTTATCCGCGCGGTGGACAACGGCACGCTTGATCTCGGCTTCAAGGAAGGTGGTGTTGGTCATGCCTGCGGTCAGCGACACGCCGGTCGCGCCCATGAACGCCTTGTTAATACGCATGGAGGACAGCGCTTCGATCGCGGACAGACCGACAAAAGAATCTGTAGTCGGGCTGTAAATGCCGCCGAGCGAGATAATATTGAGGTTATCGTACTTGGAGGCCTCGCTCAGCGCACCGAGCGAGTGGGTAATGATCGTAATCCGCTTTTTTGCCACGAGAAACCGCAGCAGACACAGGGTGGTCGTGCCGGAGTCGATAAAAATGGTATCACCGTCCGCGACCTCCTCGGCGGCCAGACGGCCGATGAGAGACTTGTCGATCTGGTTAAGACCCGAACGGATGGGCGTCGGCACGGCACCCGAGGGAACCGTAGCGGTCACGCCGCCGTATACCTTGGTGATGTGGCCGCGCTGCTCAAGCTCGTTCAGGTCGCGGCGGATGGTATTCTTGGACACGCCAAAAACCTCGCACAGCTCGTCAATGCTGACGGTCTCGCGCGAGATGACATATTGCTCTATCGAATTGAGACGGCTGACTTTCATATTCACAGCTCCCACATATTAATATATCCGCCCAGTAGTATCCGAATGTATCCACAATGTTTTCTTTAGTTTATCAAATTTGTAACCAGATGTCCACCGCTCCGAGGAATGGTAAAACGGCATGGATTTGGCGAAAAAAGTCGAAAATACATGAAAACCCTCGGCGAAGAACGGCAGAAAGTAAGCGAAATCCGTAAAACTGCCTCTCAAAAATTATTTCTGGCAGTGAGCGGGGAGAGGAGCGGAAACCCGTCTTCGGGGCAAGAGATACGCAGATAAACGGCGGAAACAGGGCGGGATACCCCTTTTGAAAATATATTTTTCGCCGTTTGCAAGAGGTTTACCAACAAAATAAATACATATAACCAGCAGATAACCAACAAATTACCTAATTTTACTCGAAATAAATTGGATATTTTTTATAAGGCGTTTGAATGAAATTGGAATTTTGCGAACAAATGCAGGAATTTCGGTTGAAATTTCGGCGGTTTGGTGATACACTTGTATTCGTAAAACAGTGGCATTGTGCCGCTGTACGCTGGAACCTGTTCCGCGGAGAGAAAATTATATTTTGAATTAGGCAGGTGTATGCAATGCAGAAAGCAGAAAAGATGCAGGAGCTTCGTGTATTTGCTCAGGAAATCCGTGTGGAGACCCTGAAGACCGTCGGTTCGCTTGGCTTCGGCCACGTTCCGGGTGCAATGTCCGTTATTGATGCGCTGGCAGTTCTGTACGGCGAAGTAATGAAGGTTGATCCGAAGAACCCGCATTGGGAAGATCGTGACTGGTGCGTACTGTCCAAGGGCCACGCTGGTCCGGCTATGTACGCTACCCTCGGTCTGAAGGGTTTCTACCCGGTTGAGGACGCTTATACCCTCAATCAGCCGCACACCAACTTCCCGTCCCATACCGACCGCACCAAGACCCCCGGTGTTGACCTGACGACCGGTTCTCTCGGTCAGGGCATGTCCACCGCTACCGGTGCTGCTCTGGGCAACAAGCTCGACGGCCGCGACAGCCACGTATTCGTATTCGTTGGCGATGGCGAGTGCGATGAGGGCCAGGTTTGGGAGGCTGCTCAGTTCGCAGCTCACTACAAGCTGGACAACCTCGTTTGCTTCGTAGACGACAACAAGTACCAGCTCGACGGTGCTGTTGACAAGGTTATGAGCCACGGCAAGGGCATCGGTGCTAAGTTTAACGCATTTGGCTGGAACGTTATCGAGCTGCAGGACGGCAATGACGTAGAGCAGATCTACGACGCTGTTCAGCTCGCTTACGACACCAAGGGCGTACCGACTTGCATCGTCCTGAACACCGTTAAGGGCCTGGGCGCCACCTTTGCTGAAGGCACTGGCGCGCACTCCTCTCAGCCGACTAAGGAGCAGTGGGATGAAGCCATTGCTGCTGCTGAGAAGAAGCTCGCTGAGATCAAGGCACAGTAAGGGAGGGTATTGAACATGAGCTTTACTTTGATTGGCAAGCACGAGAAGGATTCTCGTAACAACCGTGACGGTTACGTTACCGCTATGCTGGACCTGATGGAGAAGGACAGCAAGGTTATGCATGTTGACTGCGACCTCGAGAACTGCATCAATACCGGCAAGCTGGCTAAGGCTTTCCCGGAGCAGACCGTAAACGCAGGTATCGCAGAGGCTAACGCTATGGGCGTTGCTGCAGGTCTGGCTGCTACCGGCCGCACCGTATTCATGCACTCCTTCGGCTGCTTCGCTTCCCGCCGTGCATTTGACCAGGCATTCATGTCCGCAGCTTACGCTAAGCTGCCGGTACACGTTATCGGTTCCGACCCCGGCGTATGCGCTGCATACAACGGCGGTACCCACATGCCGTTCGAGGACTGCGCTCTGTACATGTCCGTACCGGAAGCAGTTGTTATCGACCCGGTTGACTTCGCTCAGATCAACTGCCTGACCAAGAAGCTGGCAGCATCCGGCAAGTTCTCTTACATGCGTATGATCCGTAAGGGCTTCACCACCGTTTACGGCGATGGCTCTGACTTCGAGATCGGCAAGGGCGTTACCCTGAAGGAAGGCAAGGACGTAGCTATCATCGCTTCCGGCATCATGGTAGACGAGGCACTGAAGGCTCAGGAGCAGCTGGCTGCTGAGGGTATCTCTGCCAAGGTTATCGATATGTTCACCTGGAAGCCGCTCGACGAGCAGCTCATCCTCGATTCCGCTGCTGAGTGCGGCGCTATCGTAACTGCTGAGAACCATCAGGTAAAGGTTGGTCTGGGTTCTGCTGTTGCTAACGTTGTTATCAAGAACAACCCGGTTCCGATGGAGATGGTAGGCGTTGAGGATCGCTTCGGTCAGGTAGGCGCTGAGTCCTTCCTGCGCGAGGAGTACGGTCTGACCGCTGCTCACATCGTAGAGGCTGCTAAGAAGGCTATCGCTCGCAAGAACGGCTAAGTTTTCCCGCAGATACGCGAAGTAAAATTGCATCGAAAAGCGTTCCGACGTATGTCGGAACGCTTTTTTGTCGTTACATTGCACAGAAGCAAACGCAGATTTTGCATGGTCTGGAAATAGACAATATCACCCAAATCTGCTACACTGTAAGCACAACAGTAAAAGGAGGAGGTGTACCACATGAAAAAACGGTACGCGGCAGGACTGGCGCTGGCTCTTGTGGGGATTTTGAGCGGGTGCGGACAAACGGCGGCAGACAACACCATGCACCTTGCACCGGTGGAGCTGTCCGAGGAGCAGGAGGAGCTGATTTGGCTGACCGGTACGAGTACGACTGCCAACACGTTCTTTTTGTATGAATTTTCCGGCAACCACACAGATGCCAACGGCATGGAGATTCATCATTACATCTGGAAAGACAGCCAGTGGACGCCGTATAAAGGCCGTGATGGACTGGTTTCGGGCATGTATCAGATGGATTTGAACGGTCAGCCGGGCAAAATTGCGCTGCGGCGTGACGGTGACATCAATGCGAATTTCGCGATCGAGGTGCACTATCCGGATGGCGGCTGGTCGCACCTGGCAGCAGAGCCGAAAGAGATAGAAGGTCTGGTGGTTGGTGAAAATTCCGTGGCGGTTGGCACGATGGAAGAGCCGATTGACGATTTGGCTGTCGGTGTGGAAACGCCAATCCTCATTCGAGTGTACCGCAAGGGTGATACCTTGCGTCCGGTGACGGTTGCGGCGTTCAATGACCCGGAAAACAGCAAAGCTGTACAGGAAGGCGTTTACGCGGAAGTGTACACTGTCATTTTTATTCAGAAGTAAAGACAAAACTTGATAAAAGGAGGTTATCACATGAAAAAACGATACGCAGCAGGACTGGCACTGGCTCTTGTGGGGATTTTGAGCGGGTGCGGACAGGCAAAGACACAGCCGGCGGATAATACGATTTCCATCACGCCGGTGGAGCAGGCTACGACAGAGAAACAATCGGGTGTGGTTGTAGAGTATCATTTTTCCGGCAATAACACAGAAGCCAACGGAATAACATTCAACAGCTACACATGGGATGGCAATGCGTGGCAAAACATGGACAAACCTATCGGTGCGTATGGTATGGGTCTGAATAGCGGCACCGGCAAAATCATTTTCCGGCATGATGCCGATACAATCAATGCGGCGTATGATATTGAGATGACGTTCCCGAGTGGCGGCGCTTCGACCCAGTATGGAGATTCGTCCGAGCTGAGCAAACTGCCAACGGACAACCTGACAGTGGCTGTCGCGGGACAGAAGAAGCCAATCGACGATTTAGCAGTCGATGTAGAGATACCGCTTGTTGTGCGTGTGTTTAACACGGATGGAGCAACGCACACGGTAGATATCAATGCGTTTATCGAACCAGATAGCAGCGAAGAATTGAAAAACTGCATCTATGCGGATGCCATTACGGCAACATTCGTATATGACGACAGCATTCCTAAATAAAACATGCAATGCCCTGACCTCTTGTCAGGGCATTTTTCTCTTTACGCCAACCGCGAATTTCACTATAATAGAGGAAGCAGAAAGGGGAGAGAACCATGTCCCAAACAGACAGCCCACTGGGTACAGCGCCGGTCGGCAAGCTGGTTCTGCAGCTTGCCATACCGGCCATGCTGGCACAGTTTGTCAATATTCTATACAGCGTGGTCGATCGCATGTACGTCGGCCACATTGCAGGCGCGGGCGATGCGGCACTGGCGGGTGTCGGTGTGTGCGCGCCTGTGGTGACCATGATTACCGCCATCGGTGCGCTCATCGGCTTCGGCGGCGGACCGCTGATGAGCATCCGCATGGGGCGGCGCGACATGGACGGCGCACGTCAGATCATCACGAACAGCTTCTACCTTTTGCTGGCGCTGAGCGTGCTGGCGACCGTGCCGCTGCTTATTTTCAAGCGGCAGATCCTGTTCACCTTCGGCTGCAGCGAGCTCCTGTGGGACTACGCGCAGGCGTACTTTACGACCTATGTTTCCGGCACGGTGTTCGCATTACTGAGCTACGGACTCAATCAAATTACAATGAGTCAGGGATTTTCGGGTACCGCAATGCGGTCTGTTATGCTCGGAGCGGCCGTAAATATCGCACTTGACCCGGTGTTCATTTTTGCGCTGCACATGGGCGTGCGCGGAGCTGCTCTTGCGACCGTGCTGTCGCAGGCGTGCTCGACGGCGTACATCCTGCGTTTTCTGATGAGTGACAGAGCCGCCGTCCGTATTACCCGTCAGCCGGTCAATTTCGGCTGGATACGCCGTATTGTGCAGGTCGGTCTGTCGCCTGCGCTCATCATCGCGCTCGATAACGTGCTGCTCATCTCCATCAACGTTATGCTGCGAAAATACGGCGGCGCAGACAGTGATATGCTCATCGCGTGTGCCGCCATCATGCAGAGCTTCATGCTCGTCATCACCATGCCGCTCGGCGGAATTACGGCGGGCACACAGTCCATTCTCGGCTATAACTACGGCGCGTGCGACGAAAAACGCGTCATGAAGGCGTTCCGGTGCATTGTGCTGCTGTGCCTCGTGTTCTGCGGCATCATGTTCCTGCTCGCGCAGACGGTCTCGGGCGCTTTTGTCAAAATCTTCACCAAAGACCCGGCGTATATTGATATGGCGGCGTATATGATCCGCACCTACTCGCTCGGCGTGCTCGGACTGACCATCCAGTACCCGTTCGTGGACGGCATGACCGGCATGGGCCTTGTCAAATGGGGACTGACGTTTTCCATGCTCCGCAAGGGTATTTTCCTCGTCAGCGTGTTCGTCCTGCCGCCGATTTTCGGGGCAACAGCCGTTATGTTTTCCGAGCCGCTGTCCGATGTCGTGTCGGCGGTGTTCTCCGGCTGCGCGGCCATGTTCCTCTTGCCGAAGCTGGTGGCGAAACAATGCTGCAAGTAGAGTGAAGAGTATGTGTTGCCTTAACCTTCTTCATGTTCATTCTCTATCCTCCATTTCTCATGCTCGATTACTCTCCACTCTTTGTACAAACTACCCCTTTACGAACGCATTTCTACTCTGTATAATAAGGTAAGATAGAAAACTCTTTCCGTCGAACGGAACAAGAACGATAACGGAGGAACAGAACATGGACGTTAAGGAACGTGCACTGCAGGCACACGAAAAATGGGGCGGCAAGATTGAGGTCGTGGCCCGCTGTGAGGTAAACAGCAAGGACGATCTGTCGATCGCGTACACGCCGGGTGTTGCCGAGCCGTGCCTCAAGATCAAGGACGATCCGTCTCTCAGCTATAAGTACACGCGCCGCCACAATCTGGTTGCGGTCATCACGGACGGCACTGCGGTGCTCGGTCTGGGCGATATCGGTCCGATTGCCGGCATGCCGGTTATGGAGGGCAAGTGCGCGTTGTTCAAGGCGTTCGCTGACGTGGATGCGTTCCCGCTCTGTGTGGCTTCCAAGGATGTGGACGAGATCGTCCGCACCATTCAGCTGATCTCCGGCTCGTTCGGCGGCATCAACCTCGAGGACATCGCGGCTCCGCGCTGCTTTGAGATCGAGCGCCGACTCAAGGAGGTCTGCGACATTCCGGTATTCCACGATGACCAGCACGGCACGGCTGTCTGCTGCGGCGCAGCTCTGCTCAACGCCTGCCGCCTGACCGGCCGCAAGGTGGATGAGATCAAGATGGTCGTCAACGGCTGCGGCGCGGCTGCTATCGCCGTTACCAAGTTCCTGATGTTCCTCGGCGTCAAGCACATCACGATGGTCGAGCGCTTCGGCATCGTCTGCGAGGGCGATGAGCGTCTGAATCCGGCACAGCAGGAGATGGCCAAGGTCACCAACCGCGAGCACATGACCGGCACGCTGGCCGATGCTGTCAAGGGTGCGGACGTATTCTTCGGCATGTCTGCTCCGCAGGTGCTCACTGCCGAGATGGTCTCCACCATGGCAAAGGACCCGATGGTATTCGCTATGGCAAATCCGGTGCCCGAAATCTGGCCGGAGGACGCAAAGAAGGGCGGCGCTGCCGTTGTCGGCACCGGCCGTTCGGACTATCCGAACCAGATCAACAACGTGCTTGCGTTCCCGGGCATTTTCCGCGGCGCACTCGATGTTCGCGCAAGCGACATCAACGAGGAGATGAAGCTGGCAGCGGCTAAGGCGATTGCGGCCTGCGTTTCCGATGAGGAGCTGAATGCGGAGTATATCATGCCGATGGCGTTCGACAAGAAGGTCATCCGTTCGGTAGCAGATGCCGTTGCACAGGCTGCCCGCGATTCCGGTGTGGCCCGTATCTGAGCGCAGCAGACGAAAAGTTACAGATAAGACATAATCAACCGCGCGGGAACAATCTCGCGCGGTTTTTGCGCAAAAGTGCGTGCACGCACACGCACAAGTTCGCGGAATGACAAAAACAGCGGATTGCACAACTCGGCTTTGTGAAAAAATGCGTTTGACATTTACAGTGCATAAGGGTACAATAAGAATAACAAAAATGCGTTTGTTCTGCGCAGACGCAGAGAGAAGATTATGGAGGGAATAACTATGTTAGATCCGAAGAAAGTAAGACTGGGTATCTGCCCGATCGGCTGGTCCAATGATGATATGTGGGATCTCGGCGACGAGAACACCTTCCAGCAGTGCATCTCTGAGATGAAGCTCGCTGGTTTCGACGGCTGCGAAGTAGGCCACAAGTATCCGGAGGACAAGACCGTCCTCAAGCACATGCTGGACGCCCGCAACCTGACCATCGCTTCCAAGTGGTTCTCCTCTTTCCTGGTTGACAAGCCGTACGAAGAGGTAGAGGCTGAGTTCATCAAGGAGCTGGATTACCTGTCCTACGTTGGCGCTACCGCTATCAACGTATCCGAGCAGTCCGGTTCTATTCAGGGTCAGCTCGATACGCCGGTTCTGGACGACAAGAAGCGCGTTCTGACCGACGAGGAGTGGGATCGCTTCACCACCGGCCTGAACAAGCTGGGCAAGCTGTCCATGGAGAAGTACGGCATCCGCACCTGCTTCCATCATCACATGGGCACCGTATGCCAGACCGTTGAGGAGACTACCCGCCTGATGGAGAACACCGACCCGAAGTATGTATTCCTGTGCTTCGATACCGGTCACTTCACCTTCGCTGGCGAGGATCCGGTAAAGATGCTCGAGAAGTTCGCTGACCGTGTTGGTCACGTTCATCTGAAGAACATGCGCATGCCGCTGGTTGAGAAGGCTCGCGCTGAGCACTGGTCTTTCCTGGATGCAGTTCGCGCAGGCGCTTTCACCGTACCGGGCGATCCGGACGGCTGCGTAGAGTTCGACGCTGTATTCGATCTGCTTGACAAGGCTGGCTACACCGGCTGGATCATGGTAGAGGCAGAGCAGGATCCGGCTAAGGCTAATCCGTTCGAGTACGCTAAGATGGGCCGTGAGTACATCACTGCACACACCGGTCTGGGCGGCGAGGTTGTTCTGAAGAAGTAATTCTTCGCATATCGCGCGATAAAACACGAAACCGAGGGCATTTGCCCTCGGTTTTTGTCTTAATACGGCATTGCGAGGGAGCGCGATGTGTTCCACTGCAGGTATACGCCTGCCGAGAGTTTACCATCATCGTATCCGCCGGAAAGCCGCGTTCATTCCTAACTTCTGATTCCTGATTACTGATTTACAATCTGCCTGTTATCAATAGAAATTGCCGCTATATAACACTATATAAATCGTTGCAAATTCTCCGGAAATAGGGTAGAATAGTAAACAGGAATAGAATAAGGAGTGTGGAGCATGGAAGCACAGAAATATAAGCGCGTACTGATCAAGATCAGCGGCGAAGCCCTTGCGGGCGATAAGCATTTCGGCCTGAACTTTGATGTCATCGGTCCGGTATGCGATGTGATCAAAAAATGCAACGAAGAGGGCTGCGAGATCGGCATTGTTGTCGGCGGCGGCAACTTCTGGCGCGGCGTAAAGGACGGCGGCGGCAAGATGGAGCGCACCCGCGCGGACCACATGGGCATGCTGGCAACCACCATCAACGCACTGGCTCTGCAGGATGCGCTTGAGCAGCGCGGCGTGGACGTTCGTGTACAGACCGCTATCGAGATGAACAAGATCGCTGAGCCGTACATCCGTTCCCGCGCGACCCGTCACCTCGAAAAGGGCCGTGTCGTTATCTTCGGCTGCGGCACCGGCTGCCCGTTCTTCTCGACCGACACCGCAGCGGTTCTGCGTGCGGCAGAGATCGGCGCGGATGTTATCCTGCTGGCAAAGAACGTAGACGGCGTGTACGATTCCGACCCGGCGGTCAACCCGGATGCCAAGAAGTACGACCACCTGAGCTACATGGATGTGCTCAATCAGGGCCTCGGCGTTATGGACTCCACCGCGACCTCGCTGTCCATGGATAACCATATCCCGATTCTGGTATTCGCGCTTTCCGACCCCGAAAATATTCACCGCGCTGTTAACGGCGAAAAGATCGGCACGATCGTTGAGGAGGTAAAATAATGAAGGAACAGATCAAGTCCCACGAGGCAAAAATGCAGAAAACGCTGGACGTGCTCTCCAAGGAGCTGGCAGCAGTCCGCGCAGGCCGCGCAAACCCGGCGGTTCTCGATAAGATCACCGTTGAGTATTACGGTGCACCGACCCCGCTGAATCAGGTTGCGGCAATCTCTACTCCCGACCCGCGCACGCTGGCCGTCCAGCCGTGGGACGGCTCGGTGCTCAAGGCCATCGAGAAGGCGATCCAGGTCTCCGACCTCGGCATCAACCCGCAGAACGACGGCAAGCAGATCCGTCTGAACTTCCCGCCGCTGACCGAGGAGCGCCGCAAGGAGCTTATCAAGGGCGTTTCCAAGACCGGTGAGGAGGCAAAGGTTGCGCTCCGCAACATCCGCCGCGATGCACTGGATAAGTTCAAGGCAGCGCAGAAGAAGAGCGAGATCACCGAGGACGAGCTGCACGACGGCGAGGACAAGATGCAGAAGCTGACTGACAAGTATGTCAAGGAAGTTGATGCAATGGTCGCTAAGAAGTCCAAGGAACTCGCAGAGGTTTAATCCAGGGGGAAGTCCGCTGCCTGCAGCGGCATAAAATCGGATTTTCGCAGAAAATCCGTAAAAAGCGGGAGCATGTATCTCGCTTTTTACACAAGGGAGCATAGCTGTGTGCCGCAAAGCGGCGCGCAGATGTGCTCGCAGGACGTATCCGAGCGTTTGCTCGGTACGTTCCGATCGACCGAAAACGTGTTTTCGGTCGAGGAGCGAAGTGACATTGGGGGCGGCGGATTCGTCGCCCTTTTGCATGAAATTGGCAGGAAAACCTGCCGCAAGAGGGACAAACAGGGAGGAAACAGGTTGGGTCTGTTCACACGAAAAAAGAAGGATAACGCGCCCGAAAACCGTCCGGTGCCGCGTCATATTGCGGTAATCATGGACGGCAACGGCCGCTGGGCCAAGAAACGCGGTCTGCCGCGCAAGGCCGGTCACAAGGTCGGCGCGGAGACGTTCCGCACCATTGCCACCTACTGCAAGGACATTGGCGTGCAGTATTTCACGGTCTATGCATTCTCTACCGAAAACTGGAAGCGTCCGCAGGATGAAGTCGATGCGCTGATGAACCTGTTCCGCTCCTATCTGAAGGAAGCGGCGGAAACCATGTTCGAGCGCGGCGTAGCCGTGCGCGTGCTGGGCGACCTGACCGTTCTGCCGGAGGATATCCGCGCGCAGATCGCGGAGGTGGACGAGATTGCCGATCGGCTTGGTCCGGACGCGGCAACAGCTTCGCTGTGCATCAACTACGGCGGCCGTGACGAGATCAAAAACGCCGTCCGTGCCATCGCGGAGCAGGTGAAGAACGGCGAGCTGGCACCTGAGGATATCACCGAGGATACCATCACCGCCAATCTGTACACCGCGCATATGCCCGATCCCGACCTCATCATCCGTCCTTCGGGCGAGATCCGCACGTCCAACTTCCTGCTGTGGCAGTCCGCCTACTCGGAGTACTACTTCACCGATGTGCTGTGGCCGGACTTCAAAACCACCGATCTGGATGCGGCAATCGACAATTTTAACAACAGAAACCGTCGTTTCGGCGGCGTATAATATCCAATTAGGGTGATAAACGTATGAAAGCAAGAGTATTGTTTGGCGTGTTCGGCTTTGCCTTTGTGCTGCTGGCGCTGTATGTGTTCCCGCCGATCGTGCTGGAGCTTGTCGTGGCGGCGCTGTGCGTGTTCGCCACCTATGAGGTGCTCGGCTCGACAAAACTGGTGCGCAACCACTTGGAACTGCTGCTCGCAATGGCCGTCTCGCTGGGACTGGCTGTCGGTCATTTCAGCATCCTGCCGCTGCGGCTCGAGAGCGTGATGCAGAGACTGGTGCTGGTGCTGCTGTTCGGTTCGTTTGCGATTGAGCTGAAATATCATGACGTCATGAAGGCTTCGCAGGTCTCGTGGGCATTTTTCGGCGGACTTGTCGTGCCGTATCTGCTGCTCAGCCTGCTGCGCATTTTCCAGATGCACTACCACCACGGTTCGTTCATCGTGCTGCTGCCGCTGCTCGCGGCCTGGGGCGCGGACACCTGCGCTCTGTTCTCGGGCATGCTGTTCGGCAAGCATAAGCTGGCGCCGGTCGTCAGCCCGAAAAAGACGGTAGAGGGCGCCGTCGGCGGCGTGGTCGGCGGTGCCGTCCTCGTGCTGATCGCGGCTGTGATTATGAACCGGACGCTTGACCTTGAAATGCCGCTCTGGTCGGCGGTCGTGCTCGGTGCAGTCGGCGCGGTGCTCGGAGAGATCGGCGACCTGTCGTTCTCGGTCATCAAGCGCCAGACCGGCATTAAGGATTATGGACATATTTTTCCGGGCCACGGAGGAGTGCTTGACCGCTTCGACAGTGTGCTGTTCGTGGCGCCGTTCGCGGAATTGCTCTTTAGAGTCATTTGGTAATTGAAAATTGAGAATGGAGAATGGAGAATTGTGGTATCGCGCTTTGCACGGCACCATAATTTTCAATTTTCCATTTTCCATTATCCATTATCCCAAATCGTTTAACAGGAGAAAAATAATGAAGAAGATTGCGATTTTAGGTTCAACGGGTTCGATCGGCACGCAAACGGTCGATATTCTGCCTTCGATCGACGCCGAAGTCGTCGCATTGACGACCAACCGGCGCATAAACTTATTGGAGGAGCAGGCGCGTGCCCTGCATCCGAAAATGGTCTGCGCGATGGACGAAAACGCAGCCAAGGAGCTGAAAATCAAGCTGGCGGACACGGATATTGAGGTTCTGACCGGTATGGACGGTCTGATCGCCTGTGCCGCCGAAAGCGGCGCGGACATCGTGGTGACGGCGGTTGTCGGCATGGTCGGCCTGCTGCCGACGATGGCGGCCATCAAGGCGGGCAAGGACATTGCGCTGGCGAACAAGGAGACGCTCGTGTGTGCGGGTGGTCTGGTGATGAGCGCTGCAAAGCAGTACGGCGTGCGCATCCTGCCGGTGGATTCCGAGCATTCGGCTATCTTCCAGTGCGTGCAGGCGGCAAACGGCAACCCGATCGACAAAATCCTGCTGACAGCCTCCGGCGGTCCGTTCTTCGGCAAAAAAATCGAGGAAATGCGCGGCATGACGCGCGAGCAGGCACTTGCACACCCGAACTGGAGCATGGGGGCAAAGATCACGATCGACTCTGCGACCATGATGAACAAGGGTCTGGAGCTGATCGAAGCCATGTGGTTGTATGACCTGCCGCCGGAAGACATCGAAATTGTCGTCCACCGCGAGAGCATCGTGCACTCGGCGGTGGAGTTTGCGGACGGAGCGGTAATCGCGCAGCTTGGCCTGCCGGATATGCGCCTGCCGATTCAGCTGGCGCTGACGTGGCCGCAGCGTGTGCCGTGCAAGGTACCGCGCATGTCGCTCGCGGAGGTCGCAAAGCTGACGTTCTATGCACCCGACTATGAGGCGTTTCCGGCGCTGAACCTCGCCAAGCACGCCGCCTCCCTCAAGGGCGACCGCGGCGCTGTGCTCAACGGTGCAAATGAGGCCGCAGTCGGTCTGTTTTTGAACGGTAAGATCGGTTTTACCGACATCGCAGAGCGCGTTGCATACGCACTCGATACCATTCCGTACAAGAAGGACATCACGCTGGACGACGTTCTGGCGGCGGACAAAGCCGCGCGCGAGATCGTGCTCGGCTGACCGAAAGGAGCTATGCTTTGCTGCAAATCATTCTGGCAATCCTCGCCTTCGGCGTGCTGGTCATCGTGCATGAGTTCGGACATTTCATCACCGCAAAACGCGGCGGTGTGCAGGTCAACGAATTCTGGATCGGCATGGGTCCGACCCTCCTCAAGCACGAGTACCACGGCACGCTGTACTGTCTCAAGCTGCTGCCGTTCGGCGGCGCGTGCGTCATGGAGGGCGAGGACGGTGAAAGTGAAAATGAGCACGCCTTCGGCAAGGCAAAGCTGCCGCGCCGTATGCTCATCGTGTGTGCAGGTGCGCTGATGAATTTCCTCGTCGGATTCCTCATCGTGCTGGCGGTCATGCAGCCGAACGGCCCGAACGGCGGCTATATCGTCTCGACGATCGCTTCGGTTGACCCGGCCAGCACCGCAGCGGATGACCTGAAGGCGGGCGACGAGATTCTCAAGATCGACGGCTACCACATCCTTGTGCGCAGCGATTTTGAGACCGCGCTCAGCCGTACTGCGTCCACCACGCATAAGGTTACCGTGCGCCGAGAGGGTGAAAAGGTAACGCTGCCGTCCGTCAAGCTGGAGGCGACAGTCACCGATGCGAACGGCAACAAGCGCATCGGCATCACCTTTGCGGAGCTGCCCGACAGCCTTGGCATGCACCTCAGCATGAGCGTGCGCACCGCCGTCAACTACGCGCGGCTCGTCTGGTCGAGCGTGGGCATGCTCGTCAGTGGACAGGTCGGCGTGGATCAGCTTTCCGGTCCGGTCGGCGTGGCCGAGGTCATGGCGGATACCGCCAAGTACAGCATGATCTCGTTCTTCCAGCTTGTGGCATTTATCTCGATCAACCTCGGCGTGATGAACCTGCTGCCGCTGCCCGCACTGGACGGCGGTCGGCTCGTGTTCCTCATCATCGAGGGCATCCGCCGCAAGCCCGTGCCGCCCAAGTACGAGGGCTATGTGCACGCGGCAGGACTCATGCTGCTGCTTATGCTGATGGTGTATGTGACCGGGCAGGACGTACTGCGCATTTTTATGCGCAGTAATTGAGAATTGAGAATGAATGTGCGGCGCATAGCGCCGTTATTCAATCATCGCGCAAAGCGCGATACCACAATTCTTCATTCTCCATTTTCCATTTGTGAGAGGTTAGAGCTATGAAAATAACAAAGCAAATCAAGATAAGGGACGTATTGGTTGGCGGCGGCGCGCCCATCGCGGTGCAGTCCATGACCAACACGGACACGCGCGACGCGCAGGCTACTCTGGCGCAGATTCGCGCACTGGCGGACGCGGGCTGCGACATTGTTCGCTGTGCCGTGCCGGATATGCAGGCGGCGGAGGCGCTGCGCGAAATCTGCGCGAACTCGCCGCTGCCGGTGGTGGCGGACATCCATTTTGACTATCGTCTCGCGCTGGCGGCGATCGAGTCCGGCGTGGACAAGATTCGCCTGAATCCGGGCAACATCGGCGGTGCGGACCGCGTACAGGCAGTCGTGAAGGCGGCAAAGGCACGCCATCTGCCAATCCGCATCGGCGTAAACTCCGGCTCGGTGGAGAAGCACATTCTGGAGAAATTCGGCGGCCCGACACCCGAGGCCATGGTGGAAAGTGCGCTGTACCATGTCGGTCTGCTGAACGACTGCGATTTTGACGACATCTGCATTTCAATCAAGTCATCCTCGGTGCCGAACACCATGCAGGCCTACCTGCTGGCGAGCGAAAAGACCGATTATCCGCTGCACCTTGGCGTTACCGAGGCGGGTACCGAGTACATGGGCACGATCAAGTCGGCGGCCGGCATCGGCGGTCTGCTGGCGCTCGGCGTGGGCGACACCATTCGTGTGAGCCTGACCGATGATCCGGTCAAGGAGGTTTACGCGGCAAAGGCGATTCTCAAGGCTGTCGGCAGAGCGGAAGAGGGCATCAACGTGGTTTCCTGCCCGACCTGCGGCCGCACACGCATCAATCTTATCGACATTGCCAAAGAGGTCGAGCAGCGCTGCCAGAGCATTCGCGGCAAGAAGATGAAGGTAGCCGTTATGGGCTGCGTGGTAAACGGTCCCGGCGAAGCGCGTGAAGCCGATCTCGGCATTGCGGGCGGCGACGGCGTCGGCCTGATCTTCCGCCGCGGCGAGATCATCAAAAAGGTGCCGCAGGAGCAGCTTGTGGATGCACTGATGGACGAAATCGCACATTATGAAGGAGAATAATCGTGGCTGGAAAGCTGATTGATATTTTTCAAAACTGCAAATGTGTAAATGAGGAGAAGCACCTTGCCGCAGGCGAGGTGCGTTCTCTGGCATTTGGGGATAATAACACGGTGATGGTGGTTGAGCTTGGACTGCACGAGGTTGTCAGCCGCAAGGTGATTGCCAAGGCGGAAAAGCAGATCGCGGACACCTACGGTCTTGACCGCGTGATGATCGAGCCGCGCTACAACATGCCGGGTGAGTTGTCGAACGCGTACATCAAGTCGCTGTATGACGACATGGCGTACCGCATGCCGTCGGCCAAGGGTCTGCTCGACCACACCAAGTGGGAATTTGCGGACGGTGCGCTCCAGATACCGATGGACGAGGTGAGCGAAAAGCATTTCGCAAACGCACTGCGGCATCTGGAGGCGCGTATTCAGCGGGAGCTGGGGAGAAGCTGTCCGGTGCACGCAGTACGCGCGGATGCACAGGATTTTGCACCTGCACCCGAGCAGGAGGAGAGCCGCGAGGAAATTCTGCACAAGGCTGTGGAGCAAGCAGCGGCAGCCGCGGCGGAAACGCCCAAGCCGAAAAAGCCGCGTCCGGCGCCGCAGCAGCACACCGGCTATCAGCGTCCGCGCGCCGAGAAGGTGCGCGAGGACGACCTCATCTTCGGCAAGCTGATTCAGGACCCCATTGTTTCGGTCAACGAGGCGATTGCCGCCTATGATATGGTGACGATTCAGGGCGAGGTGTTCTTCACCGACAACAAGGACATCCACAGCAAGAAAACCGGCAAGGATTACGTCAAGATTGCGTTTGACATGACCGACCGCACCAATTCCGTGCGCGTTTCCAAGTTCCTTGCGGCGGACAAGGCGGGTGATACGGCATCTAAAATCAAGAAGGGTCTGTACTGCACCGTGCAGGGCAAGATGGTGTATGACACCTTTGCCAAGGAGATGGTACTCGAGCCGACCGGCATCGTCAAGGCGAAAAAGCCGGAGCGACGCGACACCTACGAGGGCATGAAGCGCGTGGAGCTGCATCTGCACACCAACATGAGCGCGATGGACGGCATGAGCAGCACCGCGTCTCTGCTGTGCCGCGCCGCCAAGTGGGGACACCGCGCGATGGCGATCACCGACCACGGTGTGGCGCAGGCGTTCCCCGAAGCGCTGCACGCGCAGGAGGGCAAGCAGAAGGACATCATCGGTGACATGAAGATTATTTATGGCATCGAGGCGTACTACATCAATGACGAGAACAGCATTTCGGTCGTGCGCGGCAGGAGCGCCGAGCCGCTCGACGGCACGTTCATCGTATTCGACCTTGAGACCACCGGACTCAATCCGGCGAGCGAGGAAATCACCGAGATTGCTGCTGTGCGCGTTGTGGAGGGCGAGATTCGTGATTCCTTCCAGACCTATGTCAACCCGCACAAGCCGATTCCGCCGGAAATCACCGAGCTGACCGGCATTTCGGACGAGACGGTAGCAGACGCGCCCGACCTCGATAAAGCCGTGCCGGAATTCCTCGCATGGGCAGGCGAGGGACAGTACCCGCTTGTGGCGCACAACGCAGGCTTCGATATGGGCTTCCTGCGGACGGCCTGCCAGAGACTGGGTATCGAGCGGGAGTTTACAAGCATTGATACCCTCGAGATGAGCCGCCTGATGCTGCCGCACATGCACAAGTTCAAGCTGAACATTCTGGCGAAGGAGCTGCAGGTCGGCCCGTTTGAGCACCACCGCGCGAGCGAGGATGCCGCCGTGCTCGGCCGCATTTACGTCAAGCTGCTGAAAAGGCTCAGGGAGGAGATGCACGCGGTTACGACTGCGGATATCAATCCGGTGCTGGCGGCGACGACCGACCGCAAGAACAAGCTGAAAAACCTGCCGCGCTATCACTTTATCATTCTGGTGAAGAACCAGGCGGGACTGCGAAACCTGTATCAGCTGATTTCCAAGAGCTTTCTGGAATATTACAACAAGCGCCCTATTATGCCGCGCAGCGAACTCATTCGTCACCGTGAGGGATTGATTTTCGGCTCGGCGTGTGAGGCGGGCGAGGTATTCCGCGCATTGACCAAGGGCGAGCCGTGGGAGGAGATCAAGCGGCTGGCGTCGTTCTACGACTATCTGGAGATTCAGCCGATCGGCAACAACAACTTCATGATCGCAAAGGGCATGGCGAAGGACGAGGAGCAGCTGCGCGACTGGAACCGCGATATTCTCCGCCTGGCGGATGAATTGGGAAAACCGTGCTGCGCCACCGGTGACGTACACTTCCTCGAACCCGAGGATGAGGCGTTCCGCCGTATCCTGATGGCGGGTCAGGGCTTCTCCGATGCGGACAATCAGGCGCCGCTGTACTTTAAGAGCACGGATGAAATGCTGAAGGAATTTTCCTATCTCGGTGAGGACCGGGCGTATGAGGTGGTCGTGAAGAACACCAACATGATTGCCGACATGTGTGACGTGATTCGTCCGGTGCCGAGGGAAAACTACCCGCCGCACATCGACGGCTGTGAGGACGATCTGCGCAACATGTGCTATGAAAAGGCCAAGCGTATCTACGGCGATCCGCTGCCCGAGCCGGTGCAGGCGCGGCTTGACCGTGAGCTTGGCTCCATCATCGGCAACGGCTACGCGGTTATGTACATTATCGCGCAGAAGCTGGTTACCAAGTCCCTTGCGGATGGCTATCTGGTCGGCTCGCGCGGTTCGGTCGGCTCGTCGCTCGCGGCGTTCATGTCGGATATCACCGAGGTTAATTCGCTCGCCCCGCACTATCTGTGCCCGGACGACAAATATCTCGAGTGGCACGAGGAATACTCGTGCGGTGTCGATCTGCCTGATAAGATCTGCCCGAAATGCGGCAAGCCGCTCACCAAACAGGGCTTCAACATTCCGTTCGAGACCTTCCTCGGCTTCGAGGGCGACAAGGTGCCGGATATCGACCTGAACTTTGCGGGCGAGTATCAGTCGCGCATTCACTGGTACACCGGCGAGATCTTCGGACACGACCATGTGTTCCGAGCGGGCACCATCGGCACGGTTGCCGAAAAAACCGCGTTCGGCTACGTTAAAAAGTACATGGAGGAGCGCGGCGTTGAGTGCTCCCGCGCGGAGGAAAACCGCCTTGCCGCAGGCTGCACGGGCGTGCGCCGCACCTCGGGTCAGCACCCGGGCGGCGTTGTCGTTGTGCCCAAGGAGATTGAGATTTACGACGTCTGTCCGATTCAGCATCCGGCAGACGACCCGGATTCCGACATCATCACCACCCACTTCGAGTATCACTCCATTGACGCGAACCTGCTCAAGCTGGACGAGCTGGGTCACGATGACCCGACCATTATCAAGCATCTGGAGAACCTCACCGGCGTAAACGCGCAGGAGATTCCGCTCGACGACCCGGAGACCATGAGCCTGTTCCACTCGTGCAAGGCGCTTAAGTACAAGGGCGAAAACCCGGATACCGACCCGATCCTCGGCGACCTCGGCTGTGTGGCGGTGCCCGAGTTCGGCACCAAGTTCGTGCGCGGCATGGTCAAGGAGACGCACCCGTCCACGTTCGCGGAGCTGGTTTCGATTTCCGGCCTGTCGCACGGCACGGATGTTTGGCTCGGCAATGCCGCAGAGCTGGTCCGCAAGGGCATTCCGCTGTCCGGCTGTATCTGCTGCCGAGACGATATTATGAACTACCTGATCCTGCAGGGCGTCAAGCCCAAGCTGTCGTTCAAGACGATGGAGTCCGTCCGAAAGGGCAAGGGACTGACCGAGGAAATGGAAGCCGCCATGAACGAGCAGCATGTGCCCGAGTGGTACATCGACTCGTGCAAGAAGATCAAGTATATGTTCCCGAAGGCGCACGCGGTCGCGTATGTCATGATGGCGTTCCGTATCGCGTGGTTCAAGGTGCATCGCCCGCTCGCGTTCTATTCGGCGTACTTTTCCATCCGCGCGAAAGGCTTTGATGCGTCCTGTATGATCAAGGGCGATAAGGTTTGTCTGGACAAGATGACCGAATTGCGCGGCAAGGAGCGAGATAAGACCATCTCCGCGGCAGAAAAGGATATGATGACGACCCTTGAGGTCTGCCACGAGTTTTACCGGCGCGGATTTACGTTCGAGCCGATGGATGTTTATAAATCGGACGCAACGCGCTTTCTCGTGACGGAAACCGGTTTGATTCCGCCGTTTACGTCCATGCCGGGCATCGGTGAGCAGGCGGCGCTCAGCATCGTGGAGGAGAGAAAAAACGGTAAGTTCCTCTCGGCGGAAGAACTGATCGTCCGGTGCCCGAAGGCGTCCAAGGCGGTCGTCGAGCTGCTCGAGCAGATCGGCGCGCTTGGCTCCATGCCGAAAACAACGCAGATGACCCTCTTTTAGAAAGGTGTGACGATTGTGGCAAAGTACGAAAAGCATCTGACGGGAAATTTTGACGAGCTGCTGGAGCTTGTAACGGACGGCGTGCTGAACGGCAGCATGTCTGCGTCCTACGAGGACGGCTCGGATTGGACAAACGGCACGGTCCGCTGCGCGGTGCGCGTGTTCGAGCGTTACAGCTACATGGGCGGCAACCGCGTCAGCATGAATGTCACTCTGGTCGGCAACGACCGCGACCTGTTTTTCTCCGCCATCACTTCAGGTGGCAGTTCGGCCGTGTTCTTCAAGCTCAATACCCTCGGCGAGGAGAGCTTTCTGGAAAAGCTGGTGCCGATCGTGGAAAACTATAAAAAGAGAGTAGAGTGAGGAGTTGAGAGTGAAGAGATGGGAGGAAGCGGGAGGGCGGAGAGAAAAAAGCCGCCTCTGCTTCATCTCCGCTCTTCACTCTTTCTTTTTCACTCGAAAACGGGAGTTCGAAGCGGAAAAGGCTGCCCACTGTGTAGGCTCCGCTCTCTAAAAAGGGTCTTGACAGTATATAGGGAACTATGGTATGATTTCATCATGATAAAGTGATAAAGGAGCGGCGGAGCAATGAACCGTTTTCGTATTTCCACCCCGGAGGGTACCCGAGATCTGTTATTTTCCTCGTGCCGTGCGCTGCGGCAGACGGAAAACGCTGTGCGCGACGCGCTGGAGGAGCGCGGCTACAGCGAGATCATCACCCCGGCGGTTGAGTATTTTGATGTATTTGCACAGGCAAACCCCGAGCTGGATCAGGATCAGATGCTGAAGATCATCGACAAGTCCGGCCGCATTTGCGTGGCGCGTCCGGATAACACTACGCCGATCGCGCGTATCGCGGCCACCCGACTGGATGACGCGGCGCTGCCGGTCCGGCTGTATTACAGCCAGAAGGTGTTTCGCTCGGTGTCCGGCGACCACGGCCACAAGGGCGAGTTTCTGCAGGTCGGCGCGGAATTTATCGGCGCGGACGGTCTGGAGGCCGACAAGGACATTCTCTCGGCTGCGTTTGCCGCACTCAGCAAGACCGGCGCGGACAACTTCCGCGTAGAGCTTGGTCACGCTGAGATCTACAAGGCGCTGATGGATGAGCTTGGCGCGGATGCACAGTCCGCCGAGGGCATCCGTCGCCTGATCGAAAACAAGTCGTTTGCCGCGCTCGGTGACGCACTTGAGCCGTTTAAGGGCAAGCCCGCCGCAAAGGCGCTCGGCGCTATGCCGAACCTGTTCGGCGGCATCGAGGTGCTCGACGAGGTGGAAGCACTCACCGGCAACGTGCGCGTGCTCGGCGCGACCGCTTATCTGCGCCGACTGTATAAGGCACTGGATGAGGCAGGCTACGGCGACCGCATCATGATCGACCTCGGTCTTGTCCACGAGATGGATTACTACACCGGCATCATGTTCCGCGGCTACATCGGCGGTGCGGGCGCGGCGATTCTCGCAGGCGGTCGCTACAACGCGCTGTGCGCCAAGTTCGGCAAGGATATGCCCGCGGGCGGCTTCGGCATTGACGTGGAGAGCGTTGCCGACAGCCTTGCAGGACAGAGCCGTCCCGAGGTCGCAACCCGCCGGGATACCGTGCGTATCGCACTGACCAAGGGCCGTCTGGAGAAGAAAACGCTCGCGCTGCTCAAGGCCGCAGGCTACGATATCTCCGAACTGGAGGCCGGAACGCGCAAGCTGATCTTCACCCTGCCGGACAGCGGCGTGGAGATCGTGCTTTCCAAGGCCGCGGACGTAATCACCTACGTTGAGCACGGCGTGTGCGACATGGGCGTGGTCGGCAAGGATACCATCATGGAAAAGGGCGGCAGCTTCTACGAAATGGTAGACCTCGGCTTCGGCAAATGCCGCTTCGCCCTCGCCACCAAGAAGGGCAAGGACGTGTACGGCGGCTATAAGACCCCGGTTATCGCTACCAAGTATCCGGCGGTTACCAAGGCCTTTTTCAATAAGAAGAATATGGACGTTGAGACCATCAAGATCGAAGGCTCGGTCGAGCTGGCGCCGCTGCTCGAGCTGGCGGACGGCATTGTGGATATCGTGGAGACCGGCACGACGCTCAAGGAGAACGGCCTCGAGGTAGTTGAGGATGTAGCGCCCATCTCGGCAAGAGTTATCGTCAATCTCGCCAGCGCCAAAATGAAGAAAGCAGCGATTCAGAAGGTGATCGCAGAGCTGGAAAACGGACTTAAAAACGAGTGAGGAGTTAGGAGGTAGGAGTGAGGAGTTAACGTAACGGTTTACCTTGTATGTGGGCGACCGCGGGTCACCCCCTACGGTTATGCAATATACAGAATGCAAATCGTAGGGGAGGCCAGTGGTCTCCCACGGAAAAGGAAAATCATCTTCCACTCCTACCTCCTCACTCCTATCTCCTACCTATTAGAAGGGGGCAGCATAATGTTCTTAAATATAGTAACGGCGGACGGTGCAGCAGAAGAGCGCGTTATCCGCGAAATGAAAGCCCGTGCGGCTGGTGCGCGCGGGGATATTGAACAGATCGTGCGCGGCGTGATGGCTGATGTACAGGTACGCGGCTGGGATGCTGTGGTGGAATACGCTGAGAAGTTTGACGGCAAAGTGCCGTACATTGTCGAGCAGAGCGTGCTGGACGAGGCCTACAACGCCTGTGACCCGAAGCTGATCGTGGCGCTGGAAAAGGCGGCGGCGAACATCCGCGACTACCACGAGCAGATGCTCGTCAAAACGTGGGAGTGGAACCGCTCCAAAGGCGAAACCCTCGGTCAGACCGTGCGCGGACTGGCGCGCGTCGGCATTTATGTGCCGGGCGGCACGGCGGCGTACCCGTCCAGTGTGCTGATGAACGCCATTCCGGCCAAGGTCGCGGGCGTGGGCGAGCTTATCATGGTAACGCCGCCGACCGAGAATATGTCCAACGAAGTGCTCGCGGCGGCCAAGATCGCGGGCGTGGATACGGTCATTGCCATCGGCGGTACGCAGGCCATCGCGGCGCTGACCTACGGCGCGGGCTTTATCCCGCAGGTGGACAAGATCGTCGGCCCCGGCAACGCCTTTGTCGCGGCGGCCAAAAAGCTGGCGTTCGGCACGGTCGATATTGACATGATCGCGGGTCCGTCCGAGGTGCTGGTCATTGCCGACCACACCGCCAACCCGACCTATGTTGCCGCCGACCTGCTCAGTCAGGCCGAGCACGACAAGCTGGCTTCCGCCGTCCTGCTGACCGATTCCATGGCGCAGGCGCAGGCGATTTCGTGCGAGATGGAGCGGCAGGCAAAGCAGCTCCCGCGCTGGGACATCATCAAGGAGAGCGTGGCGAACTACGGCTGCGCCATCGTGTTTGACGACCTGAAGGACGCCTGCAGGATGGCTGATGTGGTCGCTCCCGAGCATCTGGAGGTCGTAACCGCCGCTCCGCGTGAGCTGCTGCCGTACCTGCACAACGCAGGCGCGATCTTCCTCGGGCAGTACGCGCCCGAGCCGCTTGGGGACTACATGGCAGGCCCGTGTCACGTTCTGCCGACCTCGGGCACGGCGCGTTTCTTCTCGCCGCTGTCTACGGACACGTTTTTGAAGAAAACCAGCGTTATCGAGTACACGCGGGACGCGCTCGAAAGCTATGCACAGGATATTATCGCGCTCGCGCAGAGCGAGCATCTGGACGCGCACGCAAACTCCATCGCGGTGCGCTTTGCGGAGGAAAACAACGATGAGAACCGCTGAAATCAAACGAAAGACCAAGGAAACCGACATTTCGCTCAAGCTGACGCTCGAGGGCGGTGACCGCAAAATCGACACCGGCATCGGCTTTTTCGACCATATGCTGAACAGCTTCGCCGTGCATTCCGGCTTCGGTCTCACGCTCACCTGCAAGGGCGACCTTGAGGTGGACGGTCACCATTCGGTCGAGGACTGCGGCATCGCGCTCGGTCAGGCACTGGCGCAGTGCGTCGGTGACAAGGCGGGAATCGCACGCTTCGGTCAGGCGTTCGTGCCGATGGATGAGGCGCTCGGCTTCTGCGCGCTGGATATTTCCGGACGCCCGTATCTCGTGTTCGATGCCCCCATGCCGCAGCCGATGTGCGGTCAGTACGACACCTGCCTGACGGTCGAGTTCATGCGTGCGCTGGCGGTACACGCCGGACTGACGCTGCACCTCAAGTGCGAGTACGGCGAGAACGCACACCATATCACAGAGGCGCTGTTCAAGGCGCTTGCACGCGCGCTCAAGCAGGCCGTTGCGGTTACCGGCGGCGGCGTTTTGAGCGCGAAGGGCGTTCTCTAACGGTTTGCTGTAATGGAGAATGGAAAATGGAGAATGGAGAATGGAGAATGAATGAGTCCGCGCAAAGCGCGGTAATTCAATAATCGCGCATTGCGCGATACCGCAATTTTCAATTTTCCATTTTCAATTCTCAATTTTTGAAAGGATTAGCGATGAGTTATATTGCAATCGTAGATTATGGCGCAGGCAATCTGATGAGCGTACACAACACGCTTGATTACCTGGGTTATGAAAATAAAATCGCGGCTTCGGCGGACGTGATCGAGAACGCGGCGGGCGTTATCCTGCCCGGTGTCGGCGCGTTTCCGGATGCGATGGCGGCTTTGACCGACTCCGGTTTGACGGAGGCGGTGCTGAAGGCTGCAAAGGAAAAGCCGTTCCTCGGTATCTGCCTCGGCATGCAGATGCTGTTCGAGGAGTCGGACGAGGTGCGTCCGTGCAAGGGTCTGGGGCTGCTGCCGGGACGCATTGAGCGCATTGAGACGGCGCTCAAGCTGCCGCAGATCGGCTGGAATGCGCTGGACATTCTGCGTCCGAATGCCATGACCGAGGGTCTGGAAAACGGCAGCTATGTGTATTTCGTGCACAGCTTCATGGCGCATCCGGCGGACGAAAACGACCTTGCCGCCGTGACGGATTACGGCACGCGCGTGCCTGCTATGGTGGCGCGAGGGAACCTGTTCGGCTGCCAGTTTCACCCGGAAAAGAGCGGTGAAGTGGGACTTGCGATGCTTCGCAACTTTGCAAAACTGACGGAGGTGGGAAAATGAGAGTTATCCCCGCGATTGATTTGAAAGACGGTCAGTGCGTGCGCCTGCAGAAAGGTGACTACGGCACTGCACATAAAGTAGCAGAAAACCCGGTCGAGACCGCACAGCGGTTCCTCGATGCCGGTGCAGACCTTGTACACATGGTTGACCTTGACGCCGCTAAGGACGGCTCGCACGCGAACTACGGCGTGGTGGAGCAGGTCATCCGCGAGACCGGCGCGACCGTGGAGCTTGGCGGCGGCATTCGCTCCATGCAGGATGTGGAGACCGTGCTTGCATTGGGCGTTTCGCGCGTGATCATCGGCTCGGCGGCTGTCCGCGACCCGGAATTCGTAGCCGAGGCTGTAAAAAAGTACGGCGACAAGATCGTTGTCGGCATCGACGCCAAGAGCGAGACCGTCCGCACGGACGGCTGGCTGGGCGACAGCGGCGAGAACTACATCGCGTTCGCAGAGCGCATGGAGTCCATCGGCGTACGCCACATCATCTTCACTGACATTGACAAGGACGGCATGCTCGCAGGTCCGAACTTTGACCAGCTGGCGGCGCTGCGCGCCTCGGTCTCCTGTGAGATCATCGCGTCCGGCGGCGTGTCCACCCTTGAGGATATCGTCGGCCTGAAAAAGCTCGGCATCGACGGTGCTATCGCAGGCAAGGCGGTGTATACCGGCACCCTCGACCTCGAGAAAGCCATCAGCGAAGCAAAATAATAATTGAGAATTGAAAATGGAGAATGGAGAATTGCGGAGCCGTCCAAAGGGCAGAATTAAGGAAATACCGCATAATTGAACAAGAGCGATTTGTGAATAAATTTTACGTACTGATGAGGCGCGGTTTGTTGCAATACTTGCCGTATTGCAAGAAATCTCGGCGGCGCGGACGGAACTCGCGCAAGGATAGCGTCATTTTCATTTTCCATTCTCAATTCTCCATTCCAATGTGAACGGAGTGAACATACAAGTGTTAGCAAAACGCATCATCCCCTGTCTGGACGTAAAGGACGGGCGCGTGGTAAAGGGCGTGAACTTTGTCGGACTGCGCGACGCGGGCGACCCGGTCGAGCTGGCGAAGTTCTACTCGCAGGAGGGCGCGGACGAGATCGTGTTTCTCGACATCACCGCCACGAGCGACAACCGCGACACCATTGCCGACGTTGTGCGCCGCACCTGCCGTGAGGTATTCGTGCCGGTCACGGTCGGCGGCGGCATCCGCACCGTGGACGATTTCCGCGAGATTTTACGCGCCGGTGCAGATAAAATTTCCATCAATTCCTCGGCGGTCAAGAATCCCGATCTGGTGAACGCCGCTGCGGAGAAGTACGGCAGCCAGTGCGTTGTGGTTGCGATCGACGCGCGTGCGAACGCCGAAATGCCGTCCGGCTTTGAGGTCTACGTTGCAGGCGGCCGCACCCCGACCGGTAAGGACGCGGTCGCGTGGGCGAAAGAGGTTTACGAGCGCGGCGCGGGCGAGATCCTGCTGACCTCGATGGACAAGGACGGCACCAAGTCCGGCTTTGACCTAAAGCTGACCAAGGCAGTTGTGGAGGTGGTCGGCATTCCGGTCATCGCGTCCGGCGGCTGCGGCTCGCTCGAGCATTTCTCCGAGGTGTTCGAGAAAACCGGCTGCGATGCCGCTCTCGCGGCCAGCCTGTTCCATTATCGGGAATTGACCGTGGGCGAGGTGAAGGAACATTTGCAGGAACGTAACATTCCTGTAAGACGGTGAAGTAATTGAGAATTGAAAATGGAGAATTGAGAATTAAGGAACGGTGCGAAGCACCGCATTAAATTCCGCGCTTTGCGCGGCACATTCATTTTCCATTTTCCATTCTCCATTCTCAATTAAAAGGTGAATACAATGGAATTATCTAAATTTTTCAAAAAGGCTCCTCTGGTGCCGATTATCTGCCAGGATGAGCGAAACGGCGAAGTTCTGATGCTCGGCTACGCGAACGAGGAGGCCCTGCAGCTGACGATGGACACCGGCACGGCGTGGTTTTTCTCGCGCTCGCGCCAGAAGCTGTGGAACAAGGGCGAGACCTCGGGCAATTTTATCTTTGTCAGCAGGATTCTGTCCGACTGCGACGATGACACGCTCATCTATGTCGGCACGCCCAAGGGTCCGGTCTGCCACACCGGACACCGCACCTGCTTTTTCACCACGCTGTGGGAGAAGCCGGAAGAAAAGTAAAAGGAGAGCAGTATTATGAATTCGTTTGAGCAAATGGAAGCCGTTATCGCGCAGCGCCGCGCCGAGCCGCAGGAAGGCTCGTACACCTGCTATCTGTTCGAGAAGGGCATTGACAAGATTCTCAAGAAGGTCGGTGAGGAGTGCGCCGAGACCATCATTGCAGCCAAGAACGGCGACAAGGCCGAGCTGGTCGGTGAGATCAACGACGTATTCTACCACATGATGGTAATGATGAACGAGTGCGGCGTGACCATGGAGGATGTCTGCAAGGAAATGGACATCCGCGCCCAGAAGATCGGCAACCTGAAGAAATTCCACGTTTCCGACCATAATACCTGATAGCTGACAGCATAAGACAGCCCTGTGCATATTTTGCACAGGGTTTGTTGTATTGTTGGCGGGAATATGATATGATGATACAAATACTTGAACAGAGGTGAAACTCATGCGCAGAAAAGACAGAGAAATCACCGGCCGAGAGAACATCGAGCCGATCCTGCAGGCCTGCAAGGTCTGCCGCGTCGCCATGACCGGCACGGACGGCTGGCCGTACGTCATTCCGATGAACTTTGGCTACACCTGGGATGAGGACGGGCTGACGCTCTACTTTCACGGCGGCGTGAAGGGCAAGAAGATTGATTCGCTGAGGGCCGACCCGCGCGTGTGCTTTGAGCTGGACTGCGAGGAGGGTCTGACCGGCGAGGGCGACTTGGCCTGCCGGTACAGCTATGCGTTCTCGTCCATCGTAGGCTACGGCAGGGTCGAGTTCGCGGAGGACAATGAGGAGAAACGGCAGGGCTTGGACGTTATCATGCAGCACCAGACCGGCAAGGGCGGCTGGACGTACACGGACGCGGCTCTGTCCGTCACCGAGGTGATGCGCGTGCGCGCGGAGTCGTTTGAGGCCTCGCGCAAGGCGCCGAAGGGATGAGCATGAAGCATATCGGGACCAAAATTCTGGCAGGCGTGCTGGTGGTGCTGCTGGCGGGAGCGGGCGTGCTGATCTGGCGGAATCTGCCGGAGGATGCACCGCGTCTGCAGGAGCCGGAGGAGACCGTTCGGCAGGAGCCGGAGGTGCAGCCGGACACCACAGCGACCCTGTGCGTGGCGGGCGATATTGTGGCGCACATGCCGCTTGTCGCGGATGCGTGGAACGGCGAAGCGTATGATTTTACGCACCTGTTCGCGGACGCAAGGCGGTATTACGAGGCTGCGGATTACACAACGGCCTGTCTGGAGACCACGTTCAACGGTCCGCCGTATTCGGGCTACCCGCAGTTCTGCGCACCGGATGCGCTGGCCTCCGGCCTGAAAACGGTCGGGTTTAACCTGCTCTCCACGGCGAGCAACCACAGCATGGATACCTGGTACAGCGGTCTGGTCCGCACACTGGATGTGCTGGACGCCGCCGGTCTGGAGCACGTCGGCACTTACCGCACACAGCAGGAGCGCGATGCGGTGAAGATCATCGACGTGGGCGGCATCAAACTGGCCATGCTGGCGTACACCTTCAGCACAAACGGCCTGCCGGTGGACAGCGAGCACCCGTACAGCGTCAGCGTCTACACGACCGACTACATGACCGACTGCAGTGTGGTGGATTACGACCTCATCCAGTCGGATCTGGACAAGGCGGGGCAGTCCGGTGCGGATGCGATCGCCGTGTATGTACACTGGGGAAACGAGTACCACACCGAGCCGTCCGAGCAGCAGGAGCAGCTGGCGGACTACCTGTTTGCGCACGGTGCGACACTGGTGCTCGGCGGGCACGCGCATGTGCCGCAGCCGATGGAGCTGCGGACGCTGCCGGACGGCCGCACAGGCTATCTGTGCTACTGTCTCGGCAACCTGATCTCCAACCAGTTTGACCCGTACACCAACCTGACGGCTGCTGTCACGCTGACACTCACCAAAAGCGGGGAGACCGGACAGGTGACGGTTTCCGGCGCGGAGTACGCGCCGATGTTCATGCTGCACGCAAGCGACTCCAACGAGGGACGCTACCGCCTGTTGGATATTCGGAAATCCATGCAGGATTTTGAGCAGGGGGATACGTCGGTTGTGAACCGGTCGGTATATGACCGAATGAAGCAGGGACGTTCCGACCTGCACCGTATCTTCGGCACGGATGAGGTGCTTTCGCTTGCAGCATAAGAAAACCAGCAGGTTTCCCTGCTGGTTTGAGGCTGTCGAAAAACTCCGTTTTTCGAGCATCCTCTCGATTGAAACCACGCTTTCAATCGAATCTTGACGAAAAGCCGCGCCCTACGGGCACAATTTTTCGTCCCTTGTATAATTCCCGAGGTACACGCCCCCGGGAATTATGAATTTGCTGTGCAAATTCTATTTTATGCGTGCTGCCGCACGAAAAATAAAAACGATAGATTGACTTTATCGACAGACTGAAACCAGCAGGTTTCCCTGCTGGTTTTTTAACACTTTGGTAACATTTGATTTTCGACACGGTATTGACTTGCGGACACAACGCTGATAAAATAAGTACCATCCACAGAAAACCGTCCTGATGAGCACCAAGGAGGAAAATGCTCATGCCCGAAGCCAAAAACAACCGCAGAGTGCGCTTTACGCGGTCTGCGCTGCGTGAAGCCCTGATTGACCTGATTCTGGAGAAGCCGCTGGTCTCTATCACGGTCAAGGATATCTGCGCGAGAGCGGACATCAACCGCTCGACCTTCTACCTGCATTTCAAGGACGTGACCGACATCCTTCGCACGACCGAGGACGAGATCATCGAGCACATGCGCGAGCATGCGCCGATGCACGAACGGGAGTGCCGCGATCTGCAGGAGATCAAGGGATTCTTTATCGACTTTCTGGAGCAGATCCGGAGCAATCCGCGCATAATGAAGGTGATTCAGGTGCTGTGCAGCGAGCAGGGAGACCCGTATTTTGTACGCAAGCTGCAGACCATGACGTATGAAGCCTTCCTCGACGGCTGGGATATGCACATGATGCCGGAAATGAGCGAGCAGCGGAAGCTGCTTGTGTTTTCGTATATCATTTCGGGCATGGTATCCATGCTGTCCACCTGGGCGACCAGAGCGCAGGACACGCCGACCGAGCAGGTCGTATCGCTTTTGATGGGGTTGATGTGGCACGGACTGGACTGTTTTGCAGCATCCGACCCCAAAAGTGCTTTTCCGACCGAATAAGCCACTTGACATTTCTATGGGAAGATGGTATATTATAACTGCTTCGTAAATAAGCAATGTTTTCCGTCGATAGCATTGCGGATCGGCCCTTTTCGGTGTATTCCGGGAAGGGTCGATCACTTTTTATATAAAAATTTGAGGGGGAGAAGGAATTGCACAAACAGGGAGCTTTGCGCGAATTCGGGCACTATGCCGCGATGAACATCCTGGGGATGATCGGCATTTCGTGCTACATTCTCGCGGATACCTATTTCGTTGCGCAGGGACTGGGTTCACTCGGACTGGCGGCGCTCAACATCGCCATACCGGCGTACAACCTGATGAACGGCATCGGCCTGATGCTCGGCGTGGGCGCGGCAACGCAGTACACGATCGCGCGGGCGCAGAACGATCGGAGACAGGCGGACAGCGTATTCACGCACGCGGCGGCACTCGGGCTGCTGCTCGGACTGCTGTTCCTGCTCGGCGGACTGTGCTTTGCAAAACCGCTCGCGGGCCTGCTCGGCGCGGACGCGCAGACGCTCGGCATGACGACGACCTACCTGCGCATGCTGTGGTGCTTCGGGCCGTTCTTCGTGATGAACAACGTGCTGCTGGCATTCACGCGCAACGACGGTGCGCCGACCGTTGCCATGTGCGGCATGATCGCGGGCAGCCTGTTCAACATCGTGTTCGATTACATTTTCATTTTCCCGTGCGGACTGGGCATGTTCGGTGCGGCGCTTGCGACCGGCTTTTCGCCGTTTGTCAGCATTCTAGTGCTGCTGACGCACCTGCGGAGACCGTCCCGCGGCTTCCATCTCGTCAAAACGCCGCTGCGCGTCAGCCGTGTGCCGAGCCTGTGCGCGCCCGGTCTGTCCTCGCTCATTGGTGAAATCGCCTCCGGCGTGGTGCTGCTGCTGTTCAATCTGGTGCTGCTGCGCCTCAGCGGCAATACCGGCGTGGCGGCTTACGGCGTGGTGGCCAATCTTGCTCTGGTGGGAATCGCTGTCTTTACCGGACTGTGCACCGGCATACAGCCGCTGGTCAGCCGCAGCTCGGGTCTCGGTGACAGGGAACAGCTGCGGCGGCTGTTCCGCTGGGGCATCTGCACCGCGCTCGGGATTGCAGCCGTGCTGTGCGTGTCGGTTTTCCTCGGCGCGGAGCCGCTGACGGCGGTGTTCAACAGTGAGCATGACCCGCAGCTTGCCGCCTACGCGGAGAGCGGCCTGCGGATCTACTTCACAGGCTTTTTGTTCGCGGGCGTGAACATGGTCACGGCAGCGTTTTTCAGCGCGTCGGATAAGACCGTGCAGGGCTTTGCCATTTCGCTGCTGCGCGGTGTGATTGCTGTGCCGCCGATCCTGTTCCCGCTCGCGTGGGCGCTCGGCGTCGATGGCGTCTGGCTGACGTTCCCGATGGTGGAACTGGTCACGGCGGTCGCCGCACTTGTCTGGGCGCGGAAGTACATCATTGAGAATTAGTAATTGTGCGAGGCAGGAGTTTTCCTCGAAGGTGCAGATTACCGTAGGGGCGGACCAATGCGTCCGCCCTTTTTTAACAATAATCAATCCATAAAACTGTATAATGTGCCATAAAACAGCGAAAAAGACGTGCAATGCACGTCTTTCGCTTAACAGGATTTCACTTGTATGGTATAATACTGGTGTTGCCCTACTTATTCCCGGCAACGGGAAGGAGGTGCGCCAAGTGAACTTCACCGTATCGTTAATCTGCTCCATTATGGCAAATGTAATTGCACACTACATTTGCAAGTGGCTGGATGAGCAGAAGTAAGGCAACATCAGCCCCGGCTTAAGCCACCGAAAAACGGAATAGAAAACCCCCGGAGACTGGTACTCTCCGGGGGTTTTCGCCAAGTGAACTAATTCATATCGTTGCTTATAGTATAGCACTGATTGCGAAATAATGCAAGCGTTTATCCTGTTAACCTTACAGCTCTTCCACAAGCGCCTTAAACAGCTTGCCGCGTTCCATGAAATTCTTAAAGCGGTCGAACGACGCGCTGGCTGGACTCATGATAACAACATCGCCGCTTTCTGCGTGGGCAGCGGCCTCCTGCACGGCTGTTTCGAGGTTTTCCACCTCGATAATCGGGGGATGCTCGCCCTCGATATTCTCCACGCACTCGCGAATCTTGGGTGCAGTAGCGCCGGTGAGCAGCAGCAGCTTTACATGGTCGCAGATAGGCTGACCGAGCACGTCATACGGGATATGCTTGTCGTAGCCGCCTGCGATCAGGATGACCTTCTGCTGGAAGGAATTCAGGCCTGCGATGGTTCTCGTTGGACTGGAGGCGATGGAGTCGTTGTAATACTTCACACCGTCCTTCTCGCGCACGAACTCGATGCGGTGCTCAACGCCGCCGAACGTGGTCGCCACAGCGCGGATATCGTCGTCAGAGGCATAACCCTGCACGACAGCCGCCGCCATCATCATGTTGTACACGTTGTGCGCGCCCGGAATGCGGATATCGGATGCGGGCATCAGCTCACGGCGCACGCCGCCGTCTGCGATGTAGATCATGCCGTCCTTGAGGAACACGCCGTTGGCCAGCTCCTGCGTTTTGCTGGTGCAGAACAGATTGCCGGACGCCTTGAGCGAGCGCGTCACCTCATCGTCGAGATTGAGGATCAGCTTGTCGTTTTCGCCCTGATTGCGGTAAATGGCAGTCTTGGCCTGCACATACTCGTCAAAATCCTTGTGGTAGTCCAGATGATTGGGCGTCAGATTGGTAATCGCCGCAATGTGCGGAGAGTGCTTCATGCCCATCAGCTGGAACGAGGACAGCTCCACGACTGCAAGGTCGTTTTCAGTCATCGTGTCCACGCGGGGGAGCAGGGGCGTGCCGATATTGCCGCCGAGATGCACGGTATAGCCCGCGTGCTTCAAAATCTCGCTGACGAGCGTGGTGGTCGTGGTCTTGCCGTCCGAGCCGGTGATGCCGATGATCGGACACGGGCAGACCGCGAAGAAAAGCTCCATCTCGCTGGTGATCTCCGAGCCGTTTGCGCGCGCCTTCTCAAGAAAACGCGGGTGAACGCCCGGGGTACGGAAGATAACGTCCTCATCGAGCGCATCAAGGTAATGCGGGCCGAGAACGAAGTCTACGCCGAGGGTAGCGAGGGTAGCATAGCCGTCGCCAAGCTCGGTGGGTTCTTTTTTGTCATGCACGGTAACGCGCACGCCTGCAGCGCGCAGCATACGGATGAGCGGCATATTGCTCACGCCCGCGCCGATTACGCCGACCCGTTTATCCGACAGGCCGCCGAGGTATTGTTCTAATGCTGTCATAAATGCGTAACACCGCCTTTTGTACTTTGACAGTATACATGATTTTTCACGATTTTGCAAGTCCGGTTTGACGAGAGCGTTTTTTTACGGTATAATGCTATTTGTGACTGGTGCAGACGGTCGCGTGCCTTCGGGCATGAGGAAAGTCCGGGCTGCACAGGGCAAGGATAACGGATAACGTCCGCCGAGGGTGACCTTAGGAATAGTGCAACAGAGATATACCGCTGTTTTATGTCCGCATAAGGCAGTAAGGGTGGAAAGGCGAGGTAAGAGCTCACCACGTCCCATGGCAACATGGGAGGTCTGTAAACTCTATCCGCAGCAACGCCGACTGGGACTATGATTTGCCCGATCGTCCCGACTGGCGGCTTGAGATGCACGGCAACGTGCATTCGAGATAGATGACCGTCCACGACAGAACCCGGCTTACGCACCAGTCATGCCATAGCACCGCAGATTTTTCTGCGGTGCTTTTCTTTTACCTTCTGCAGATTCTGCAGAAATGGAGAATGGAAAATTAACGCTATCGTGTAACCTTCTTCATGTATTTCCATAAAAACTGCCGTTGCATTTTGTCGCTTTTTCCATATTCTGCGCCGAAAAAATTTGTTATACTTGAGGTAAGATAGGGAGGTGCATTTTATGAAAGGACTGGGAAAACGAATCCTTGCGATGGCGGCTGTGACAGCAGTCTGTGTGTGGGCGGCGGGCGAATCGAGTTACGCGGTAAAACCGTACCGACTGGATGAAACAGAGCTTGCACAGCAGGTGCAGGCGTTCGCGGAACAGGACCCGACAGAGTTCTACGGCAGGACGATATATGACGGCATTGTCATCGGCAATCGAGCGTTCTATGTGTTCACGCAGCAAGCAGGTCATGTGAGCATGAAGGACGGCGTACAGTGGGACTGCTTTTTCGGTGACTTGCACGCTTCTTCGAACTGGGTTGGCGACTGGACGATTGAGGTTGGTTCATACTCCGTTGATGACAAATTCGGCTATGAAGTCATCGGCTGCGGCGGTCATAATTTCCTGCTGCTGTACGGCCTGAACTTCGACCAGCCGGTCGCAAGGGTGACATTCGACTGGTACGGAAAGGCTTGCGAGCTGCAAAGCGACAGCGAAAACCCGTGCTTTCTGCTCTGCACCGAGCTGGGCGATGCACTGCCGGACGAATACATTGACGATGAATGCATCATACTGGGAAATTTCCGTTTTTACACGAAAACCGGCGAGGAGATCACAAACCGGTATGACAAATACTTCGGTACAATAGACGGGTCGGATATTACCGTTGCCGGCAGTATCGGCACGATTTACAAAGAAGCCTGAATGCAAAGCACCTGCAATATCGCAGGTGCTTTTTCGGTTTGGCGCACTCCTGCCGCCTCACTCCTATCTCCAGCCTTGCAGAAGCTCTTCACTCTCAGCGCTTAACTCTTGCTTATAGATAGGGAAATGTGTTATAATAAAATTTAATTGGACAAACACAAGGGGAGGAACCACTGTTATGATGATCGAATGTCCGCACTGTCATATGGAAACCGAACACAAGGTGATCGACCATATCAATATCGACCGAAATCCCGAGCTGCGGGCAAAGGTACAGGATCTGTCTGTCTTTCGTGTAAAATGTCCAAACTGCGGCGAGACACTGCTCGCCGTACACCCGTGCCTGTACCATGACATGGCAAACCAGTTTATGGTATGGCTGTGGACCGAGGACGGTCAGGTTCCCAAGGCGGAGTTCGATCCGCTGGCAGGCTACACCCTGCGCGTGACCGACAGCCTCAACACCTTCCGTGAGAAGATCAACATCCTCGAGCGTGGTCTGGACGACCGTACCATCGAGATCATGAAGCTGCTGCTGTTCGCACAGCTTAACCGCGACCTCGATGTTGTCGAGCTGCTGTTCCACGAGCTGGATGAGCGCACGGGTGATTTCCGCTTCGTTGCGGTACTGTCGGACGGCGCGGAGCAGTATGCCGCCATGCCGGGCGCGGCGTATCAGCGCCTGCACGCGGATGTGGAGACCTATCTGTACACGCCGGGCGGCGAGTTCTCGCGCATTGATATGACGTGGGCGCATCAGGCACTCGAGCTGCTGCACGAGATGGGCTGACGGTTTACCTTCTCCGCAGGGCATAAAAAAGGATGTGCCGTTTTGACACATCCTTAGATTTTTTCATTCTCAGCCGATAAGCAGCTGCACCAGCGTGCCGCCGATCACGGCGGTGGCAAACGTTGCGGCGATGACCGGCAGGGCGCGATGACGGCCTTCCTTCTCCTCGAGAAGAACGATGTAGCCGAAGCCTGCGCCGGTGGAAAGACCGGCAACCAGAGCGCCGAAGCTGATCGTGCCGCCGACAAACAGCTCGCTGAGCAGCACGCTCATCGCACAGCTCGGAATCAGACCGAGCACCGCGCACAGCAGCGGCTGGAAGATGCTGTTGGTCAGCATGAGGGAAGCCACGCGCTCCTCACCGATGCCGTGCACGACCATGTTGAGCGCGAACAGCACGACAAACAGGAAGATGGTGGTCTTGATGGTGTGGGACAGGATATTCGCCACCGGCGAGGTCTCACAGCCGCAGTCGCCCATCTCGATCTCGAGCGGGCCGTCGGTTCCGGCTTTGTGCTTACGGAACACGGTGCAGCGCAGAACATAGCCGCCGATGACCGCGATCGCAAACTTGACCACGAGCAGCAGCACCACCTGCTGTACGCTTGCGCCGCCTGCCAGCATGATGGGCACCGCCTCATCCGAGGTGGCAAGGAACACGGCAACCAGCGTTGCCGGTGCAAGAAAGCCTGCCGAGAACAGCGCGGACGCTGCTGCGGAAAATCCGCACTGGGGAATAGAGCCGGCGAGTGCGCCGACCACCGGACCGAACTGCGCCGCACGCGAGAGCAGCTCCGGCGTATTGGTCAGCCGGTTTTCAATGTAGTACAGCAGTGCGTACACGACCAGCAGCAGCGGTACGGTCTTGAGCACATCGAAAAATGCTTCCGGCAGAACGTGATGAATAATTTCTAACAAATAGGTCACCTCATAGTTGATCTGTGGGTTGATAACATTCGTATTGTCTCAGAGACAATTATAATAAGTATATCACAGAACCCAGTCCGCAGGCAAGCGGGATTTGCCGGACTGCATACCAAAGATAGCAAAAGGAATCGAATATTTACCATGAAATTTAACGAACTCAAGTTGGAGAAAAACATCCTCAAGGCACTGAAGGAGGCAGGCTATTCCGAGCCGACGCCCATTCAGCAGCAGGCGATCCCGCCGGTGCTCGAGGGCCGCGACCTGATGGGCTGCGCCCAGACCGGCACGGGCAAGACCTGTGCGTTCTCGGTGCCGATCATCCAGCGCCTGGCAAAGAGCGAGGGCGGAAAGGGCACCATCCGTGCGCTCATCCTCACGCCGACGCGCGAGCTTGCTCTGCAGATTTACGAAAACGTGTGCCAGTACGCGCGCTACATGCCGTGCAGTGCGGCGGTCATCTTCGGCGGCGTATCGCAGGTGCCGCAGGTTGAGGCAATCGAACGAGGTGTGGACATTCTCATTGCCACGCCGGGCCGTCTGTGGGATTTGATGGGCCAGAAGATCGTAAAGCTGGACAAGGCAGAGTTTTTCGTGCTCGACGAGGCCGACCGCATGCTCGATATGGGCTTTTTCCCGGATGTCAAGCGCATCGTCAAGTTCCTGCCGAAAAAGCGCCAGACTCTGCTGTTCTCGGCGACCATTCCGGCAGAGATCGCCGATCTGGCAGAGAAGATGCTGCATGAGCCGGAGCATATCTCGGTAACGCCGAGCGCAAAACCGGCGGACAAGATCGAGCAGCAGCTTTATTTTGTAGAAAAGCAGGAAAAGAGGGAACTTCTGCCGGATATCATCCGTCAAAGCAATGTACACCAGGTTCTGGTGTTCACCCGCACCAAGCACGGCGCAGACCGGGTCGCGCGCGACCTCAACCGTGCGGGCATTAAGACCAAGTCCATCCACGGCGACAAGTCGCAGAACCAGCGCCAGCGTGCGCTCGCGGATTTTAAGGAGTGCAAGATCGCGGTTCTGGTTGCGACCGACATTGCCGCGCGCGGCATCGACATCAACGACCTGCCGCTCGTTATCAACTTTGACCTGCCGAACATTCCGGAAACCTATGTGCACCGCATCGGCCGCACCGGCCGTGCCGGTCAGGAGGGCACCGCGATTTCCTTCTGCGACCGCTCCGAGCGTCCGTACCTCAAGGATATCGAAAAGCTGATCGGCAAGCGCATTCCGGTTGCCGGTGAGATTCCGCACGAGGAAAAGGAGGAGGAGAAGCGCGAGTCCGGTCAGCGCAAGACCGCGAACAAGCGCTCCCGCCGCAAGCCGGTCTCCGAGAATGCCACCGCCGAGGAGGTCGCCGCAGATGTGGCCCGCGAAAAGGAAGCCAAGAAGAAGGCGCGTCAGGCGAGAGCGAATGCCAAGCGTCCGTCCCGCCGCGAGAAGGCCGCCGAGCAGCAGACCGAGCAGCAGGCGAAGGCAGCCGCGCCGCGCTCCCGCAAGGGCAGAAACGACCGAAACGACAGAAATGATTCGAGCCGCAGAGGCCGCCGAAACGACCCGTACGCCCGCTTCGAGAAGAACGAGCCGCGCGTAGACGCTCACACGCCGAGCCGCGCGTATGCGCTCAGCGATGAGGCTGCCGCACGCATCCGCAAAAAGGTCGAGGCCGCACTGGCCGCTCGCGCCGCAAAGGCGGACGGTAAGGCCGCTCCGCAGCAGGAGAAGAAGGGCAGGGGACACGGCAGCAGGTCTGCGCAGAAGCCCGCACCGCAGCAGAACAAGACGGCACAGAGCAAGACGACGAACCATCGTCATAGACGCCGTCGTACCCCGAACAGCAACCGCAAAGGTTAAGGCAACACCGCACAATTAAAGCTGCGGCGCTTTGCGGAAATTTTGTGTCCTGACTTTGTTGCGATTTCACAGTAATACATTAAGTATTACTGCAAAACCGCGCCTCGTCAGTACACAAAATTTGCTCGCAAATCGCTCTTGTTCAATTATGCGGTATTGCCTAAGAGATAGTGACAGAGACAAACCCGAACCGTATCCCGCGGTTCCCGGACTGAGAGAGAAGGAGCAACACGAATGAACGGCGCAAAACACCGCTTCGCACTGGGACTGACCTGCTTTTTTCTGATCGGCATCACGGTTGTGTACCCGTTTCTGCTGTACACACCGAACGCGTTCGTCACTCGCTGGCGTGAGTGGTACATCGAAACCGCAATGGGCACCATGACGCACCAGTGGCTGGCCACCTGGTTTATCCCGGAGGATATCATCAACGAGGTGATGACCAAGCGCTACCTGATGAACCAGAAGCAGGAGGGCATCGTCAGCAACTGGGACGGCACATGGGAGGAGAATGAGGAGGACACCGCCGAAACACCGAAGGACAAATTCTATGCCATGTTCAGTGAGCTGGACGAGAGCGAATTTGAGCGCTTTCTGGCGGATAATCCGGAGTATCTGGAAAACGGCTATGACCAGATCAACATCGACCTGATCGGCGAGCCGAGCCAGACACATTACGACACCGGCCTCAAGACCAGGCAGGGCGACACGGTGTTGGCGGTCAACGCCGAGCACGGCATTCTGATCGTCGAGCAGACCGGCGAGGACACGCTCGGCATGGAGTACGCGGGCAAGATCGCGCTCTGCAAAAAGCCTGAGAATATCTTTGTCGGCACGAGCGAGGGCCTTGGCGATTACGGCTCGTTTGTATCCGATATGGTGAGAGATTATGACGCCATTCTGGGCATCAACGCCTCCGGCTTTGCCGATTTTGACGGCAACGGCACGGGCGGCACCGTGTACGGCTTCCTGAAAAGCCGGGGAGAGAAGTATCAGGACGCAGTAGGCGACGGCTGGAAGATCATCGGCTTTGACAACGAGGATCACCTGCAGGTCGGTGCGTTCAACGATACCTCCAGTCTGCGCGACGCGGTGGAGTTCCACCCGGCGCTCATCATCAACGGCGAGAATCTGGTCGCAGGCACCGGCCTGAACGAGCAGCAGCCGCGCACGGCCATCGGTCAGGCGAAGGACGGCACGGTTATCATGATGGTCGTTGACGGCCGTCAGATGCACTCGTTCGGCATTTCGATCGAGCGCTGCGGCGAGATCATGGAGCAGTATGGCGCGTATCAGGCGTCCATGCTGGACGGCGGCTCGTCCTCCGTTATGGTCTATCGCGGCCGCGAGATCACCAGTCCGACTACGCTTTCCCAGAATGAGGAAGGCCGTTATCTGCCGGATGCATTCCTGGTGAAATAAAAATTATCACGATTTCGGAAAAAACACTTGTATTTTCCGTCATTGCATGATAAAATAAATAAGCGCCTGTGAGACAGGCGCGATACGGAGAAGTATCGAAGTGGTCATAACGAGCTCGACTCGAAATCGAGTTGGCGGTAACACGCCACGTGGGTTCGAATCCCACCTTCTCCGCCAAAATAAAGACCATCCATCCGGATGGTCTTTATTTTTTACTCCGAAGGTGGGATTCGAAAGGCGGCTCTTAGAAACATGCCAGTGGCATGTTTCAACCGCCGTGGCTTTTCCGCAGAAAAGGAATCCCACCGCCCAGATCTCAGCGCCCGCTCCATACGGAGGGATGGGCGGCTCTTAGCAGAGTGCCGGTGGCACTCTGCAACCGCCGTGGCTTTTCCTCAGAAAAGGAATCCCACCTTCTCCGCCGGAAGGGCAGGCGGGATTCAAACTCACCTGAAAAAAATTCCTCAATCAACAAAATTTTTTCTCCGCGCGGCAAATTTTCTATCATGTAAATCACCGCAAAAGCCGCGAAAAAGTTCGATATTTCACCGATTTTACCGACAATTCACGGTGTTTGAAAATTTCTCAAATTTTTTCGCAATTTTTGTTGACAAAGGGGGATACCCCTGCTATAATATATCTTGTCGCTGAGAGACAAGCGGTTCACCGCGAGAGATCAATGCGAGTGTGCTGGAACTGGTAGACAGGCACGTTTGAGGGGCGTGTGTCGATCGACGTACGGGTTCAAGTCCCGTCACTCGCACCACCTTCTTTCAACAATAAAATATGCGGATGTGGCGGAATGGCAGACGCGCTAGCTTCAGGTGCTAGTGTTCGCAAGGACGTGGGGGTTCAAGTCCCCCCATCCGCACCAAGTTAAAGAGCTTCAAACGTAAGTTTGAAGCTCTTTTTCTGTACTTTTCGGAAAACCCGCCGGAGCAGGGGGAGGCTGTCCGATACCCTTGTCTAACAGATTGTCTGCCATTTCACCCAATTCCACAGAATGCACCAAAACTAAGCCGACAGAACACGGATTTTCTGTATTGACACCTGCTCAAACCGTGGTACAATTATAACAGAAAAAGCAGAGTAGAGCACAATGCGTTAAGTGCCGCTGAAACGGGGAGTTGTTCGGCGGACGAAAGGGAGCCTTTTCCTTGCGGTATTGTGGTCGCATCCCGCTGCTGCAACTGTTTAGGCACTTTCCTAAATCGCTGTGGCAACAGATGAATTTGATTAGGAGGTGTCTTTTTCTATGTCTAAAACTCCGAATATCTTTGTCCGCTCGCTGCGTGAGCTGAGGTCCACCCGCTGTCTGGCGGTCACGGCGCTGCTCATTGCGATCAACGTCACGCTGGATCTGCTCGGTCTGTCGATCAAGCTGCCGCCCAACCTGCGTATCGGCTTCGGCTTCCTGTGCAATGCGTCGATCGGCATGCTGTTCGGCCCGGTTGTCGGCATGATGGCCGGCGTGTGCACCGACGTGCTCGGCTACTTTGCGGGCAACCTGTCCATGGGCGCGTATTTCCCGGGCTATACGCTGACAGCCGTTGTCGGCGGTCTGATCTGGGGTCTGTGGCTGTATCCGCGCAAGATCACCGTATGGCGTGCCATCGGCGCAAAGACCTGCATCAACCTGTTCTGCAATATCTGCCTGAACACCCTGTGGCTGACCGTCACCGGCGGCAAGGCGATGAGCGTGCTGCTCGTTACGCGCGTGCCGAAAAACCTTATTCTGCTGCCGATCGAGATTGTGCTGGTCTACTTCGGCATGAAGCTGGTCAATCGTATCTATGGCGCGCTGCCGAATGGAAAGACCGCTGCGGAAAACTCTTGATTAAGCGGAGAGAAACCTGTCTCCATCTGATAACAGTCCCCCGGCTCTGTCGCTTGACAAAACCGGGGGATATGCTATAATAAAGTCAAAGGGACACTGTTACAGCAGTCAGGCCCTTGTACTTTCATCAGTTAAATTTTGATGACCGTTTCGGGTACCAGCCGGACGGTCATCGCGCTTTTATACAGAAAATGTACAGTACAATGACCGCACATACAAAAAGCTGAAATGCTTTCTTCTGCACTTGCGCCACCTCCTTCCTGCCGCGGACTGCGGGAAAGGAAAAGAGGGTCTGACCGCCTTATGTAACAGTGTCCGCAATGATTATAGCATATAACACCGAATAAAGTCAATCAGCCGCCTTTTCGGGCGGTTTTTGTTTTATTTGAAAACATTGGCAGCACGCTTTCAGCTTTTTGTGAATAATTCTGTTTTTCCCTATGCAAACGGCTGATTTTTTGTTATACTATATATGATTGGAGAAGAACGGTACAGTCCGTTCGCTGAAAGGGAGTGACCTCTTTATGAAACTTACAAAAGAGAGTATTAAACATAACGTGGCATGGAAGGGTTATCGTCTGCCGCAGTACGACATTGACGCTGTGCGCGAAAACACCCACAAGGCACCGACTTGGCTGCATTTCGGCGCCGGCAACCTGTTCCGCGCCTTCCCGGCTGTACTGGCGCAGCGCCTGCTGACCGCCGGTCTGTCCGACACCGGCATTATCTGCTGCGACGGCTACGATGAGGAGCTGATCGACCGCTGCTACCGCGCCTGCGATCATCTGTCGCTGGTTGTCACCCTGTATTCCAACGGCACGATCAACAAGGAAGTGGTTGCGTCCGTTACCGAAAGCCTCAAGCTGAGCGAGGACATGCTGCGCCTGAAGGACATTTTCCTGGCGCCGAGCCTGCAGATGATCAGCTTTACGCTGACCGAGAAGGGCTATATCATCCAGGACGACACCCGTGAGTTCCTGCCGGACTACAAGCACGACCGCGAGAACGGTCCGGAAGGCTGCCAGTCCTTCTTCGGCAAGCTGACCGCACTGTGCCTCGATCGCTGCCGCGCCGGTCTGCCTCCGCTGGCACTTGTTTCGCTGGATAACTGCTCGGATAACGGCACCCGTCTGGAGCGTGCTGTCCGTCACATGGCACGCGCATGGCAGCGTGGCGGCTTCATCACCGAGGATGAGTATTACTTCTTGCTCAAGAAGAATACCTTCCCGCTGTCCATGATTGATAAGATTACCCCGCATCCGGATAACCGCATCGCAGACAAGCTGGCGGCTGACGGTCTGGAGAACGCAAAGCCGTTCGTAACCGAAAAGGGCACGCACGCGGCTGTTTACGTCAACTCCGAAAGCCCGCACTACCTGCTCATCGAGAACGCATTCCCGAACGGTCATCCGGCTCTCGAGCAGTGCGGCGTTATCATCACCCGCCGCGACATCGTTGAGAAGTCTGCGATGATGAAGGTAAGCACCTGCATGAACCCGATGGATACCGCCCTCGGCGTATTCGGCTGCATGCTCGGCTACACCCGCATCAGCGACGAGATGAAGGACACCGAGCTGGTCAACCTCATCACGCGCCTGAGCGAGCAGGAGGCAATGCCGATGGTAGCCGACCCGGGCGTTATCGACCCGGAGGCATTCCTGCACGAGGTTCTCGGCGAACGTTATCCGAACCCGTTCCTGCAGGATTCCCCGCAGCGTACCGCAACCGATACCTCGCGTAAGATTGCGCCGCGCTTCGGCACCACGCTGTACGCTTACTATAACTCCATGCTGCCCGCACACCGTGCCACCAGGCTGATTTACATTCCGCTGGTACTGGCCGGCTGGCTGCGCTATCTGGAAGGCGTGGACGATAACGGCAGCGAGTTCACCCTCAGCCCCGACGCGAATATCGAGCATGTCCGCGCACTGATGGGCAACCCGAAGCTGGGCGACGACGTAAGCGAGGCTCAGCTGTATCCGCTGCTGGCAAACCGCTACTACTTCGGTGTCAACCTGTTTGAGATCGGCGTAGGCGAGACCGTTGTCCGCATGTTTGGTGAGATGAACCGCGGCCCGCACGCTGTCCGCGAGACGCTGCAGAAGTACTGCGGCGAGGAGCAGGAGCAGGAGTGGATTTTCTCTTAATTACCGAAAAACCATGGTTTTTCCGGTAATAGGAACGGATCGTAGACCGTTCCAAAGTCGTCCGAAAGTTCCCGTACGGAAACTTTCTCCCTCCAGAAGTCAAAAAAGAGTGATACATGCTCCCTCTTTTTTGGCATTTGCATAGCAAATGCTATTGAATGCGCGCTGATGCGCGGGTACAGCAAGATTGATATTGTACTAATTGTTAAAGAAAAGGCGAACCTTTATGGGTTCGCCTTTTTGCGTGCAGATAAAACAAAAACCGCCATAAAAGGCGGTTGATTGACAGGGTATTGCAATATATGCTATACTCGGAATGTCAACAACGATGTGAAACAGGTTGTTCCTCCCAACATATAGAAAGTAACAACCGCCCCTGAATAAGGAGCGGCGTTTCCTCAAGCTATTGAGTTAACGGGAACGACCGCTCTTTCGCAGAGAGCCATCGTTGTTGATACAATTATAACGCAGTGCCCCGGTTTTGTCAAGCGACAGAGCCGGGGCACTGTTATTCAGTTATCCGCTGACAAAGTTTACAAAGCTATCCCAAAGATTGCTGAACAAGGTGTTCCACGACGCCTGCGGGTTATGAATTGCAAATCATACAAGGCCTGCCGATAACAGAACAGTCACCACGATTATTACCCAAAAACAATACCATCTCTGTTTAGGTGTCATAGTATTTCCCTCCTCAGTCATAACGGTAATTTTCACCTCGGGGAGTTTTACATCTGATATCTATATAGTAACAGATATTTACGGCTTGTAAAGGGATTTTGCACAGAAGCCGGGGCATTATTTTTGTCCGGCGGCTACCCGTAATCCCGGCGCATACCTGAGCCATTTCCCGCTCTTGAGCCGCAGGAAGAAGCAGATCGACCGGCACAGCCAGTCACCGATCATGGCAATCCAGATGCCGATCGCGCCCATGCCGAAGTGCACCGCGAGAATATATCCCGCGACAAGCCGCAGTCCCAGCATGGAGATAATCGAGCACACCATCGGATACCTTACGTCATTTGCCGCACGCAGGATATTCGGCATGGCAAACGAGGTCGGCCACAGGAAGATCGCGCAGCCGTTGTGAATCATAATCAGCGTCATGCCGAGCGCAAGCGCCTCTGCGGACACGCTGTAAATCTTGAGAATGAGCGGCGTGCACGCAATCGTGACAAGGCAGGTGCTCGCGGTAACGGCGTAGGTGATCATCATCAGCTTTTTCGCCATGCGGCGTGTCTGCGGCTCATCGCCCGAGCCGATGCACTGCCCGATAACGGTTATCATCGCCAGGCTCATCGCCTGACCCGGAATGACGGCTACGGCGTCCAGATTGTTCGCAAGCGCATTCGCGGTAATCTGCGTCGTGCCGAACAGCGAGATCATGCTCACGACGAGCACGCGGCCAAGCTGAAACAGGCTGTTTTCCAGTCCGTTCGGCACACCAATCTGCAGAATGCGGCGGATCAGCTCCTTATCCGGTCGAAACCGCTGTCCGCGCCGCAGAGAGACCGTGTGCTCGGGGTTCAGCAGCAGAATCGTGATAGCGACAGCCGCCGTGCCGCGCGACAGCACGGACGAAAGCGCTGCGCCTCCGACGCCCCACTTGAACACGAAAATGAACAGCGAGTTGCCGATGAGGTTGACGATGTTGATCAGTCCCGCAATCAGCATGGAGATACGCGAGTTGCCCTGTGCGCGGAACAGCGCCGCACCGGCGTTGTAAATCGCCAGAACAGGGTAGGAGAACACGCTGACCGTCAGGTAGGTGAGCGCGCTCTGCATGACGTCATCCTCGATCGTGCCGAACAGCAGCCGCAGCAGCGGTGCGCGGAACAGCATGACGAGCGTCGAGATGATCAGCGCAATGACCGTGACGACTAAGTACAGCTGCTTGGAGGCATCGCACGCACGGTCGTTCTTTCTCGCGCCGAGCAGCTGCGCGACCACGACCGCGCCGCCGGTCGCAAGCGCAGAAAAGATGTTGATGATGAGTACGTTGAGCATATCGACCAGCGATACGCCGGAAACCGCCGCTTCACCGACCGAGGAGACCATCATCGTGTCGGCCAGACCGACCGTGATAGCGAGCACCTGCTCGATAACGAGCGGCAAAATCAGCTTTTTGAGTGCAGCATTGGGAAATAACTCTTTACTCGTAAAAAATACACCTCGAATCAAAGAATAACGCGGTACGCCTCGATCAGCCGTTCGAGCGACCATGCGGCGTTCGCCGGACTGGTGGAGGGCAGCTGCGTGACGGGCACGCCGGTTTGCGGCTCGATGAGTTTGCGGTAAAGCTGCGCCGACTTGCCGCCGGTGGCAAAAATGCGCGTAATTTTGCTCTCGCGGAGCAATTTGCCGATGTCGTTCGGCTCGGCGTTGCGGATAGACGTGTCGGACGCGCCCGCAATATCGCATTTGGCGATGGTGTCCCACAGCGCCACATGATGCCGCAGGCACATCGCGCGCTTGTCCTCGATGGAGACCGGCACCTCCTCGCCAAGCACAGCCGCCAGCACGCGCCAGAACCGGTTCTGCGGGTGGCCGTAAAAGAACCCGACCTCGCGGGATTTCGGGCTTGGAATCGAGCCGAGCAGCAGTACGCGCGACTCGCTGTCGTACAGCGGCGGAATGGTGTGAACGATGGTTTGCAGTTGCATGGATCAGTCCTCCAGTACGGAAACAAAGCTGCGGAACGCGCTCGGCAGCGCATAAGCGTCGCGCAGCTCGGCAGGTGTGACAAAGGTGAGAGCGGGTGCAGGTGCGTCCAGTTCGACATACACGCCGTTCATGTGCCACTCCACATGGGTGAAAATATGTTTGGCAGGCCGCAGAGAGAGCAGCTTTCGCACGCTCCAGCCCATTTCGGTGAGCGCCGCGCGCAGCTCGTCCGGCGAAAGATGGCCATCGAGCGAGGGCAGCTCCCACAGACCGGCGAGCAGACCCTTTTTCGGTCGCTGCCGCAGACCGACAAGCTGACCGCAGCGCACAACAAGTACGGTGCGGTTTTCCACTCTCCGCGCCTTTTTTGCGGCTCGGAGCGGCAGCACAGCCGCGTTTCCGCGGTGAAAGCCCTCGCAGAGATGCTGAATCGGGCAGTCGTCACAGCGCGGTGCGCCGTTCGGCAGACAGACGGTTGCACCAAGCTCCATCAGCGACTGGTTGAGGTCGCCGGGGCGGTCGGACGGCATGAGTGCGGCGAACCGTTCGCGCGTCTGCCTTTTGAATTTTGCGTCCGTGATCGGCGTGAAATCGTTATCGAGTCGCGCCGCCACACGCAGAACATTGCCGTCCACCGCCGGAACGGGCAGTCCGAACGCGATGGACGCCACCGCGCCTGCCGTATATTCACCGACACCGGGCAGAGCAAGCAGTCTGTCGTAATCGGCAGGCAACTCGCCGCCGTATTGCTCGCACAGCAGGACCGCTGCACGGTGCAGGTTGCGCACGCGGCTGTAGTAGCCGAGCCCCTCCCAGAGCTTGGTGTAAACGGCCTCGTCCGCCGCCGCGAGAGCGGGAATATCGGGCAGCGCGTTCATCCAGCGGGAAAAGTAGCCGCGCACGGCCTCCACGCGCGTCTGCTGCAGCATGATCTCGCTCACCCAGACGCGATAGGGAGCAGGCTCAGACCGCCACGGCAGGTCGCGGTGCCCGGCGTCATACCAGCTCAGCAGCGGCTGCACGATGGCCTTGCTTACCCCGCTCAATATTTCATGTCATCCAGCGTAGCGCCGGTGTAGAACATGGTGAAGGTCGCGTCGGCAATGTGCTTGCCCTCGTCGTCGTGCACCTCGACCATGTAGACCGACACCTTGCGGCCGCGCTTGCGCTCGTACGCCACAGCGGTCAGCTTTTTGCCGCAGCGGCCCGGACGGTAGTAGTGGATGGTGCTGTCGAGCGTGACGGCCACCGTGCCCTGAGACGCTGCCGCAGAGCCTGCCGCAATATCGCACAGCGTAAAGACCGTGCCGCCGTGCGCCATGCCGAGCGGATTGAGCAGCTCGGGGGTCAGGTCAAGCTCTACGGTTGCGCCGCCGTCCTTGTCGAGCGTCACAACGTGCATGTGCATCAGTTTGTTTAAGCCGCCGGCTTCCTGCCGCAGCTTGAGGATTTCTTCGATGGTCAAGGTTAGGACTCCTTTATATATTCTATAATCTTTTGATAAACGATGGTTTTTCGCCTTTGAGGCGAACGGTTCTTGCCTGCGCGGCAGGCGCACAAGAGGGTAGACACCTGCGGTTTCCACCCTCTTGTGAATCTCCCCTTTCCCTTGAGGGTCTGGCGCAGATTGCTGACATGTGACCGCTGCGAAGCAGGGGAACGGCAGAGGATTTTTTCTACCGTGTCTTTCGTAACGTATTCGCAGCGTCAGATAGATTGCTGCTACACAGACCGGCTACTCTCCGCAGGCGCGGCATACCCGTGTCGCGCAATTCGTGAGCGCGTTATGATAGACAGGGCCTACGCAGGATAACTTGCACCAAACGCTTAATTCGCAGGTGCTGTGCGGTATAACGTGTTAAAGAGTTGCGCAACACGGGTATGTTGCGCCTGCGTTGACTAAACCGCCTGTGTAGCAGTACGGTAGCCGATACTGCGAACAGGCTGCTCATGAGGACGGACACCGAAGGTAGTCCGTCCGTAGCAGAGGAAAAAACCTCTGCCGTACCCCATTTTCGAAGCGGTCGCCGGTCTCTGATTTGCTTCAGGTTAACAAACAAGGGAAAGGTAGGAGTTCAAAGAGGAAGGGAAACCGTAGGTGTCCCTGCCTTTTTGCCCCCGCGGCGGGCGCCGCGACGTTCCCGCCGTCCGCAGACGGCGAATCCCCTCGCTGAGGTTCAGCGAAAAACTCCCCGCCCGTTAGGGGCGAACACGCTGACGCAGTTCGCGTGCCCCGGTCAGCCGGTGCTGAAAAAACTGCCGCCCGTCAGGGGCGAACACGCTAACGCAGTTCGCGTGCCCCGGTCAGCCGGTGCAGGATAACAGGTGAAATCTGCGATACTACTCTATTTTATTATAAAATGCACCCGCTCCTGCGTCAAGCGCAACCGCCCGGCGAAGCCTGACGAATTTTTCTAACAACCGTCGGATTACACAATCCCCAATATGTAGTTACCAATCAGAAACAGGACAACAAAATGCAGGGAAAAGTGCCGAAAATACAAAGTGAGCCTGTCGAAATGCGTCGAATATGACTGTTTTCTGTACTTTACAAACGGTAATACAGCGAGTATAATATAAATATATATTTTATAGTTGTGCCTTCTGCGGCACAACGCAGACGGAGAATGTTGGAATGAGTGATTTTTCGCGCACGCTTGCGCTTCTGCGACGGGAAAAGAAAATAAGTCAAAGAGCGGCAGCGGGCGACCTCGGCGTTTCGCAGGCGCTTCTCAGCCACTATGAGAACGGACTGCGCGAACCCGGTCTGTCTTTTGTTGTGCGTGCGGCGGATTATTACGGCGTGTCCTGTGACTACCTGCTCGGCCGTTCGATGGCGCGTGACGGCTCTGCTGTGCCTGCCGAGCGCATGGAGGGAACGGCCACCGAGACGGAGCACAGCCAGATCGTGCAGGCGGCAGCCCTGCTGCTGCAGGTTGCCGAATCGCTCGAGAGCAAGCAGCTTTCGCGCGAGATCGAGTCGTATTTCGCGGTTGCGATCTACAAGGTGTATCGCTATCTCTACATGGCCGACCCGGCCGGTGTGGATGCGGTGTTCCGAGCGCCACAGGATCGCTTCGAGTACCTGTGCGATGCCCGCATGAAGGAGCATGAGCTGAAAATCCGTCTGGCGGCCAACGGCGAGGAAGGCTGCGGTCTGACGCAGGAGAATATCCGGCGGATGCCGCTCGCCCCGAGTGAGATTGCACGGCGTTATCCGGATTTGTCGAGCGCGCTGCTGACCGTTCTGCAGCAGGTGTCGGATTCGATCGACCGGAAAAATAAAATGCAATAATTTCGGACAAACCTATTGACAAATACACCGGTGTGAGGTATACTAAATAAGTCGCTGAGACAAGACGACTTGATGAAACGCTGGTGTAGCTCAGTTGGTAGAGCAGCTGATTTGTAATCAGCAGGTCGGGGGTTCAAGTCCGTCCACCAGCTCCAATCAAGCTGGTAACTGAATATGGAAGGTTTCCCGAGTGGCCAAAGGGAACAGACTGTAAATCTGTCGTCTATGACTTCGGTGGTTCGAATCCACCACCTTCCACCAAAACAGAAGGACATTCCAAAAGGAATGTCCTTTTTCTGTTTTGGCGGAAGGTGGTTGTGGATTCGAAAGGTGGCTCTTAGAAACAGCCCGGTGGGCTGTTTCAACCACCGTGGCTTTCACCGCAGTGAAAGCGAATCCACCACCGGACGGGCAGGCAGGCGTGTAGCAGTGCGGTTAGGGGACTGCACCAGATGCTTAAGTTAGACACGCGCCCTAAACGGAGCGTCGGCTCTTAGAAACAGCCCAGTGGGCTGTTTCAACCACCGTGGCTTTGCCGCAGCAAAGCGAATCCACCACCGGACGGGCAGGCACGCGCCCAATCCGAAGGAAAGAGCGGTCGTTCGATAGCGAAATCAACCTGCACAGGCTATTTGTAACGATATATTGCCGTTTGCGATGTTATCCCGGAGGGGGCGCACAGTGTGCGCCCGGGCAGCGCAAAATCATACGGGGCGTGGGCGAACAATGTTCGCCCCTACGGGATAGATTGTACAGACCGAAAAATATTTCCCTGAGTTGACCATTCGTGGTCAATTTTTTTCCTCAATTCAGCATATAGGTGAGGGCAGAACCATTGCCGGTCAGGGCAAATGCAGCAGCGCATCAGCGGGTGTGAGAACCACAACGGCGGCGACCTGAGCCGATGAAGCTGCTCCATCGAACAGAGCAAAATACAGCCTTGTTGGGAATCAACAGGGCTTATTCCCATGCCCATCGTTTTTTCTCGTCCGGAAAACGCGATTTCTCGTCCGGAAAACGGCATTTCTCGTCCGGAAAATCCACAGAGCAGAGAAGAGCAGAGGACAGAACAGAAGAGCAGAGAAGAGCATAGCAGAGAACAGCAGAGCAGAAACAAAATTGAGAATGGAGAATGATTCTGACTGACCTGCCCCTGACTGACGAAAAGAGATTTTCTAAATTGCTTTCTGCAAATAAAAAGGACCTCCGGTAAAACCGGAAGTCCTTGATCTATCGTTTTGGTAACGAGATTACTTAGCCATGGAAGCAACTTCTGCTGCGAAGTCGTCAACCTTCTTCTCGATGCCCTCGCCCTTCTCGAAACGAACGCACTTTACGAGCTTGATCTCGCCGCCCAGCTCCTTGGCAACAGCCTTGATGTGAGCCTCAACGGAAACCTTGTTCTCCTTAACGAAAGCCTGCTGCAGGAGGCAGTTCTCCTCGTAGTACTTGCCGATACGGCCGTCTACCATCTTGTGGATGATCTGCTCCGGCTTCGGCTTAGCAGCGGTCTTGTTCTCCTCGAGAGCCTGGATCAGGAGGATCTCCTTCTCCTTTGCGAGGGTAGCCTCGTCAACGTCGGACTTGTCCAGGAAGGACGGGTTCATAGCAGCAGCCTGCATGCCGATGTCCTTGCCCAGCTCCTTAACAGCAGCGTTGTCCTTCAGACCCTCGGAAACTTCCAGACCAACCAGAACGCCGATTACGCCGCCCATGTGGTTGTAAGCAACGTTAACGGTGGAGTCGTCGAAACGCTCGAAACGACGGATCTGCAGGTTCTCGCCGATGGTCAGAACCTTCTCCTGCAGAGCGTCCTGAACGGTGCCTTCGCCCATCTTGCAAGCCTTGAGAGCCTCAACGTCAGCCGGAGCGTCCTTGATAACAACGTTAGCAACGTCGGAAACGAACTGCTGGAAGTCAGCGTTCTTAGCAACGAAGTCGGTCTCGGAGTTTACCTCGATGATTGCGCCTACGCCGCACTCATCACATACGGTAGCCTTGACCAGACCCTCAGCAGCGATGCGGTCTGCCTTCTTAGCAGCCTTAGCCAGGCCCTTCTCACGGAGCAGCTCGATAGCCTTGTCGAAGTCGCCGTCGGCCTCGGTCAGTGCCTTCTTGCAGTCCATCATGCCTACGCTGGTCATTTCGCGGAGCTTCTTTACGTCAGCAGCGGTAAAAGCCATTTTATTATTCCTCCAATTTATGATTTTACGATGAAAAAAACGTAGGGCACAACGAACACCGGCGCGCCGGGTCGTCGCGCCCTACGAACAACTCACTGAATGTTATATTGAGTTATGAATTACTCAGCCTTTGCGTCAGCCTTAGCCTCAACCTCGAGCTGCTCGCCCTGCTTGCCTTCCAGAACAGCGTTAGCCATGGTCTGGGAGATCAGCTTGATAGCGCGGATAGCGTCGTCGTTGCCCGGGATAACGTAGTCGATCTCGTCCGGATCGCAGTTGGTATCAACGATTGCAACGATCGGAATGCCCAGCTTGCGTGCTTCTGCGATCGCGTTCTTCTCCTTGCGGGAGTCAACTACGAACAGAGCGCCCGGAAGCTCCTTCATGTCCTTAACGCCGCCGAGGTACTTCTCGAGCTTAGCGATCTCGAGCTGGAGCTTGATAACTTCCTTCTTCGGGAGCAGATCGAAAGTGCCGTCAGCCTGCATCTTCTGCAGCTGGTTCAGACGAGCGATACGGGTACGCATGGTCTTGAAGTTGGTCAGCATGCCGCCCAGCCAACGTGCGTTAACGTAGAACTGACCGCAGCGCTCAGCCTCTTCCTTGATTGCGTCCTGTGCCTGCTTCTTGGTGCCGACAAACAGGATGGACTTGCCGGAAGCTGCCATATCGCGTACGAAGAAGTATGCTTCCTCGAGCTTCTTTACAGTCTTCTGGAGGTCAATGATGTAGATACCATTGCGCTCGGTGAAGATGTAGGTAGCCATTTTCGGGTTCCAACGACGGGTCTGATGGCCGAAGTGTACGCCGGCCTCCAGCAGCTGCTTCATAGAAATTACTGCCATTTTGTTTTTCCTCCTTGGTTTTTCCTCCATCCCTGATCATCTGACAGCGGCAACAGAACAAGCGTCCTATCACCGACCGCTTTCATCACGGGATGTGTGAATTCATGCTATGATAGTTTACACCAAAGGAGGAGGGATGTCAAGAGGAAAGTTGAAAATTGAGGATGAAAAATGGAGAATGCAGAATGAACGATACGGTTTACGGCGTTTCCCCGGGGTTGGCAGTGCATGAAACGCATACCGCAGGGTGCTGAAATCTTTTTTCGCTGCATAAATTATGACAGGAGGGGATTTCTTTGCGATTGGGTTTTCGTCACACCGCGTTTCAGGCGGTATGCACGGTTTTGGTTTTATGCTTTGCGCTTGGACTGCTTGAGCGTGCCGACACGGTGCAGCCGGTATTCGGGGAGGACAGCGTGCGCGTACCGATTCTAATGTATCACAGCATTCTCAAGGACAGCGCACGGCAGGGCAAATATGTTATCTCGCCGGCGGTTTTGGCGGCCGATTTGGACGCCTTGCAGGTGAAGGGATATACCGCCATAACGGTGAGCGATCTGCTGGCGTATGTGCAGGACGGTGCAGACCTGCCGGAGAAGCCGGTGATGATCACCTTCGATGACGGCTACTACAACAACTACATTTATGCCTATCCGCTGCTCAAGCAGCGCGGAATGAAGGCGGTTGTGTCTATCATCGGCAGCCAGACCGCGCTTTTCACCGACAACGGAGAGGAAAACGCCTACTGGTCGCATTTGCGGCTTGACCGCCTGCGCGAAATGCAGGATGTGTTTGAGGTGCAGAATCACTCGTGGAACCTGCACGAGTACGGCGAACGCCGCGGCTGTCTGCGCCGGAGAGGCGAGGATGAAACGCGCTATGAGACTCTGCTCCGCGAGGACACCGAGCAGACGCAGACGCTCATCACGGACGCCGGACTGCCCGCGCCGACCTGCTACACCTATCCGTTTGGTGCGTGCTCCAAGGAGAGCGAAACGCTGCTCAAAAGCATGGGCTTCCGGTGTACGCTCGGGTGCGAGGAGCGCGTCAATACCGTTACCCGCAATCCGGACTGCCTGTTTGAACTGGGGCGGTTCAACCGTCCGGCAGGGCAGAGCACGGAAAGCTTCCTGCACCGCGCGTTAGGAGAGGATTAAATGCAGAATACCATGCGATTTTCCGAGCTGCACTGCCGTGAGGTGATCAATCTGTGCGACGGAGCACGGATGGGCGAGGTGAGCGATCTGCTGTTCGATCCGGTCTGCGGACAGATTACCGCACTTGTCGTGCCCGCGCAAAGCGGCATTGCAGGGCTGTTCTCTAAAAATGACTGCGTTATTCCGTGGGGATGCATTGAAACCCTTGGGGAAGATTATATTCTGGTCCGGTATAGACCAAAATAATATAGGATTAGACCTGTACCGTAGGGCGGGGCACTCCGGAATGGCTTCTCTTGCCCTACGGAGAAGGCAAAACCACATCAAATGCAAAAAGAAAAAGGCGGACAACCGTCCGCCTCAGCTTGTCGAAAAAGCAATATTCGATTTTTATGCTTCGTGCGGCAGCACG
>OHAC01000049.1_pt1 | contig 116896 bp, 113 predicted proteins | sample 1577051 | NCBI WGS metagenome assembly OHAC01 (sample SAMEA3541499, study PRJEB24748) | human gut metagenome | biome: human gut; feature: human-associated habitat; material: faeces | place: China | collected 2012 | reverse complement strand
CAAAAAATATCGGAGATTACCAACTTTTTTAGGCACTATTTCTTATCCCGAACTGAGGTAAAATGTGTTATTTTGCATAGAACGTAAACTTGTTCTTGTAATCTCTGTTCACGCAGACGGTTGCCTTGCGCTGGGAGAGATTGTATACCACCGACCACTGGGTATGGCTCGTTGGATTGCCTGGAGTTTCTGCCTGACTCACACCATTGAGCAGATTCATGGCTCCTTCCTCTGACAACTGGTTACTGTTCTGCTTGATGACGAATTCCATCATGTCGTAGCGGGTCTTGCCGTGGTTCGAGAGTTTCGGACCTTTATCTGAACATGCCATGGTTTCAGATACATAGAAGTTGCTGGCATAGCGCTTTTCTATCACCTCGCGGGTGTTTGGCAATACGTCAGGATATTTGAAATGAGTCTTTCCGTTTTCACCCGTATATTCATCGTCGATGTAAATTTTGCTTTGGTGATCCTTGTCATATACGAATTCTACGATGGCGTAACGGCCCGTGGCATCTGCCATGTAGAAATGATAGTTGCCGTCATTATCCGGTATCCAGAGGTCATATCTGTCCAGAATCTTGAGAGCTTCATCTACCGTTCTTGCATGATCCAGCATCATGCGTAAGGCCAGGGTTGTAGTCAGTTTCTTGCCCGTGCTTGCCTGCTGGGTTGGCTTGCCGTCGAGATGGAGTACGGATACAGCAAAGCCGGCCTCGTTCATGCCGTCCATCAGAAGATATGGGAATGCCATGATATAGGAAAGGTCTTGCGTCTTATGTTTCTCAAACTGTTCCTTGTTATATAGAATGTAATGCCAGAGATCCTGGCGGTAACCTATCCAGTAGGCATCCACCATGCTGATGGATTTCAGTCCACCTTCTGGAGCCGTGCGAACCAGGGCTGCTGCAATCGGTTCATTATCGTGAGAGTAGTCAAAGTTGCGCCCCATCAGATAATCACCAGTATCTGGTGTCGTAACAGCAAAGGCACTGCAGCCGGCATCCAGCTTGACTCTTGCCTTGAGCCAGGATGGTGTTTTGTCGCAGAGGGTTTTCAATACGGCACCAATCAGTTGGGTGTTGTCGGTAAGATTATAGCCTGATATGGTAGAGAGTTTGTAATCCTCCGTATAGTCAAGATAGAAGAATCTTCCGTCTTTCAAGTCCTGGATGGACCGGACCATCTCCAGTTTCTTGGCATCGGTCAGCAGACTGGCTGGTACGTCCTGATAGTGTGCCTGATTGTTTACTTCTTCATGGTCATCATCGCTGCATGAAGATAGCAGAAACATACAGAATGTGATGCTGAAACTTAAGCATAAAAACAGAAACCATTGTATGTGCTTACTGTTGAAAGTGATATTCTTTTTCATACGTAATTAGTATTAAATGATTGATAAATGATTTGAATTTTCAAATGCAAAAGTAATGGAAAACCATTCTTGGTAGGGAGAAAAGTACACTGAAAAATGCTGATTTTTCTGGAATTATAAAAAAATATCCCTCAAAATACATCAAAACCAATCTTTTTTATTATTTTTGCAAGAAGAAAAAGCGATTCGTCTGTCTGTGCAAAATGATTCGTCAGTCAGGGCAAACCTGCCTCATCTGTCAATACGAAATAATTTATCTATCCATTATGAATATGAAAGAAAAGAACGCAAAGAAATCTAAGATACATCAGTTAGGGTTCTCTTTCCTGAAGAGAGAATCTAATTACTTGGACCGCCAACGTCAAGCTATCCTTGTGTGTTTCTCCGTGATGCTCTCTTTGGGCATCCTGTCAAATATCCTAGGCTTTTCTGGAGCCTTTGATCCGTTTTTTACCGTGTCTAACATCGTTTTTCTTATTATCGTGTTATCCTCCTTCATGGCTTATCTCTTCGGGAAAATTCCAATGGTGATGGCAATCGTTTGTATCGCTATCGCCACCCAGTGCTTTATCGGAGCCGATATCCTCTACAGTGCCTTTATGCCTACGCTGAAAGATAACAGAATGGTGATTCTCATCAATATGCTTATCCTTTCAGGCAACATGTTTTTCTCGCTGGCGGCTTATCAGGCGCGTCTCACACGCTGGCTGGTGGGAATAGCTTTTGGGGTTTATATATTGAGTGTGATTGTAACGGGGGATGAATCGCTCATGGATTATTTCTTCATGATGATGCTCATATTGCTTTTTATCAGCGTGCTGAGTCTGGCTGTTGCCAGAAACGGTGAGTATCTTGTCAATGCGAACAGAACGTTGCAGCGTGATGAGGAAGAACTGCTCCAGGTGCTGAAGATAAACAAAAAGCAGATTAAGGCATACGTGGCTCTGGCGAAGGAAAGGCATGATGTTAAACTTACCGCGCATTTGCTGGATCTTCTGGGTGAGGCTTCGCAGAAGAATGTCATAGACAATGTGATGCAATATCTCCAAACCCGCGAATTGAGCAAACAGAACATAGAACGCGTCTTTCCCGAGTTGAGTGCCTCTGAACAGGAAATCTGTTACCTTATCCTGCAGAACAGAAAGTTGAGTGAGATTTGCACGCTGCTCAACAAGTCGGAATCGAACATCACTACCCAGCGGGCCAACATCAGAAAGAAGTTGGGAATGGGCTCTGCTGATAACCTGAAGAAGGTTCTGGAGAAGCGCATAGCTGAAAGCCAGTAGGCCGATGAGGCTGATACTGAACCATATCCTGTTATTTTCGGAAATTTTGAACATATTGTGATAAGATGTGAATAGTCATTTATCACCGAAAAGCCGTACCTTTGCACCCAGATAATAAATGAAACGTAAATCAATAGAAATCATTAAGAAGAAATGAAGAAAATAATCATCTTATGTTTCGCGCTCGGAGCTTTCCATACACTTGGCGCACAGGAGACGCTTACGCTCAGCCAGTGCCTGCAGATGGCAGTGGATAATAACCTGTCGCTCCAGAGCAGCCGAAACGAAATAGCTAAGGGAAAGTACGCTATCAGCGAAAATCAGGCTAAACTCTATCCGCAAATCAATGCGGTGGCACAGCTCAACGACAACTTTACGCCGCCTGTTTCGGTTACCGACGGCTCGGCTTACGGCAAGCCTTATAATGTAACCAAGACGTTGCAGTATAATGCATCGGCGGGTGTACAATTGCAGATGCCGCTGTATAACCAGATGATTCTTACCGCCATCGATATCACCAAGATTGCCGATAAACTCAACCAACTCTCTTATGAGAAGGCGCGTGAAGACCTCATCGTGCAGACTGCCAAGATGTATTACATGGCGCAGAACACATCTGAGCAGATTCGTCTGACGGATGACAATATCAAGCGACTGGTAGAACTCAGAAACATTACCCAGGCTTTCTATGACAACCAGATGAGTCTGGAGGTAGATCTGAAGCGTGTGAATCTCAATATCGAGAACCTCACCGTGCAGCGCGATAACGCCATCGCCATGCTCGAACAGCAGTATACCATGCTCAAGTATGTGATAGATTATCCTGCCGAGAAGGAGATGAAGGTGACTGCCGTAGATCCGGGAAAGATAGAGATGGTGAAGGCTGACGGATTGGATACGGGACTCTACGAACTCCAGTTGCTGGAACAGAAGAAACTGCTCACCCAGAAGCAGACCAAACTAGCCAAGGACGGTTATCTGCCATCGCTCTCGCTGACCGGAAACCTGATGTATTCTGCCTTTACCGATAGGATTGATCACTGGATTCATTCGGGCGAGTCAAACCACTGGTATGGTTCCAATGGTCTGGGCATCCAGCTGCGAGTGCCTGTATTCGATGGTTTTGAAAAGCGTTCTAAAATCAGAAAGGCGAAGATAGAGGAGGAGAATGCACGCATCGGTTACGAGGACGCCCTGAAGGGACTGCAGGCAAACTATATGAATGCGGTGAGCGAGGTGAACAACAGTCAGCGCAACTACAAGAAGCAGTTTGATAATTATACCATGGCGCAGGATGTTTACAACGTAACAGCCGACCAGTATAAGGAGGGTGTGGCTTCGATGACAGCGGTGCTGCAGGACGAGATGCGTATGAGCGAGGCAATGAACAATTATCTCACAGCCTACTATCGCTACAAGGTTGCCAATCTCTCGCTGCTCAAGTTGACTGGACAGCTCAACCAGATTTCGGTTGCTAAATAACGGAGAAGAATAAATCATTAAAAATAAAGTATAAACAGGAAAACGGGATATAAAAAACTTTACTTCATATTCCCTGATTCCAAATTACAATATAACTATGGAACAGAACGAAAATAAAAATGTAGAAACATCAGAGGCTACACAGGTATCTCACGAAGAAACCAGGAAGAAACTCAAGAAACAGCGCGTAAGACAGATTATCGCCAGTCTGATAGGTGTTGCTATTCTGGCTTTCGGACTCTGGAAGATCGTATGCCTCTTCCTTGATTATAACTCTAACGAAACGAGCAATGATGCTCAGATAGAGCAATATATCTCACCGGTTAATCTCCGTGCATCCGGCTATATCGCCAAGGTATGCTTCAGAGAACATCAGGAAGTACACAAGGGAGATACCCTCCTTGTGCTCGACGACCGTGAGTATCGTATCCGTCTGATGGAGGCTGAAGCAGCCCTCAAGGATGCCAAGGCTGGAGCCAATGTCATCAACGCTACAGAGCAGACCACCGAGACATCAGCTTCTATCTATCAGGCATCTATCGATGAAATAAATGTACGACTTGCCAAACTTGCCAAGGACTGCGAACGCTATCGCAACCTGGTAGAAAAGAAGGCGGCTACTCCTATCCAGCTCGAACAGCTGGAGGTGGAATATGCAGCCACCAGGAAGAAACTCGAAGGGGTAAAGAAGCAGCAGGCTGCTGCCTATAAGGGAGTAAACGAGGTAACTACCCGCAAGCAGAATGTGGCTGCCTCCATCGAGCGTGCCGAGGCTGCCGTAGAGATGGCAAAGCTGAATCTCTCTTACTGTGTGGTTGTGGCCCCTTGTGATGGTAAACTGGGTCGCCGCTCTATCGAGGAGGGACAGATGGTGAATGCAGGAACCACCATTACCTACATCATTCCAACCAACAACAAATGGGTGATTGCCAACTATAAGGAAACCCAGATGGAGAATCTCTATGTAGGACAGAAGGTGCGTATGACCGTAGATGCCATCAGTAACAAGGAGTTTGAGGGTACGGTGACCGCCATTTCTGGTGCTACCGGTTCGAAATATTCGCTGGTACCAACAGACAATTCTGCTGGCAACTTTGTCAAGATTCAGCAGCGTGTGCCTGTAAGAATCGATTTCAACAACCTCAGCAAAGAGGATAATGAGCATCTTGCTGCCGGCATGATGGTGGTTGTCAAGGCTGAGAGAAAGTAAAAAACAGCTAGATGGAAATGAAGTAATATATGGAAGAAGAATATAAAAATTATCCGTTTTATGATTGGGTGCCCAAACCGCTCGGCATCATCTTCATGATCATCCTCTTCGTGCCGATGATTACGATGAGTGGTGTCTATTCTGCCAACAGCGGCGAGATGATGAGCGGGCTCGGCATCCAGTCGGAATACATCGCCTTTGCCGGGTTCTGCACCTCTATAGGAATGGCGGCTTTCTCGCCGTTCTTCTATGAACTGGTGTGCATCCGTAGAGAGAAAATGATGTGCATTGTGGGCTTCTCCATTCTCTTTATCCTCAGTTTCGTGTGTGCCCAGACCGACTCGCTGTTCATACTCGGACTGTGCAGTCTGCTGATGGGTTTTGTCCGCCAGACGCTGCTGATGGCGCATCTCTTCGTGCTCATCAGATATGGTTTCGGAATAGAGGCTACGAGGAATATCACGCCGGGATGCGAGCCTACTACCGAGGAAGCTTGGGATGCGGTAGATTCGGAGAAGATGGTTTCTCAGCCGATTATCTATCTCTTCTTCATGATTATCGGACAGTTGGGAACCTGGCTTACGGCATGGCTTGCCTATGCCTATGAGTGGCAGTATGTTTATCATTTCATGATGGCATTCATGCTGGCGGGCATCATCATCGTGTTCTTCACCATGCCTTATCATAAGTATCCGATGCCTAAGTTCCCGATAACGATGTCGAAGTTTGGTAATGTTACGGTGTTCAGCATCATGCTCTGTTCGTTTGCTTATGTCATGGTATTCGGCAAGACGCTCGACTGGTTTGATGATCCTACCATCCGTTTCTCTTCGGTGGTCTGTCTTATCTTTACCGCTCTGTTCATCTATCTGGAGAAGACGAGGCGTTCACCTTATTTCATCATGGAGGTGTTCCAGCTCAGGGTCATCAACTACGGCATCCTGCTCTTCTTCCTGCTGATGGTCTGCAATTCGAGTGCCATGTTTGTCAACGTGTTCACCAATGTGAGTATGAAGATAGACAACTGGCAGAACGCCACGCTAGGCAACTGGGTGATGGTGGGCTATACCGTGGGACTGATATTCGCAGTCATCGCCAGAGCCAAGAATGTTCACCTGAAGTGGATGTACTGTCTGGGCTTCCTCTTTATCGGAGCCTATGCGCTGTACATGTATTTCGAAGTACAGAACGACGGCATGTATGAGCGTATGAAATGGCCTATCATCATCCGTTCTACGGGAATGATGCTGCTCTATTCGCTCATCTCCACGATAGCCAACCAGCGCATGCCTTACCGCTTCATGTCAACCTGGGTGTGCATCATGCTTACCGTTCGTATGGTCATTGCCCCTTGCATCGGCTCTGCGCTCTATACCAATGTGCTGCAGCACAGGCAGCAGTATTATGTAACCCGCTTTGCCCAGGATTACGACCGCACGAGCATCGAGACGGCGAAGACTTACGACCAGACGGTGAGAGGCATGCAATATCAGGGCAAGAGTGTAACCGAGGCACAGAACATGGCTGCCATGAGTACGAAGGGAAAGGTACAGGTACAGGCCACGCTGGTGAGTATCAAGGAGATGGCCGGCTGGACCTTCTACGGCTGTCTGCTGTGTGCCGGACTGATGCTCGTTCTCCCTTGGCGCAAGCGCAATATCAGGGAACTGACGCGCGAATATCTGCTGAAGAATGTAGATGTGAAATCCCTGGGAAGAAGGTAGGGGAGTGCTAAAATATCATAAAAGATACAGGCTGCTCATCTGATGAATGGATATTTTTGTTATCTTCGCAGTTAAATCTGAAGATAACAGACCCATATTCATCATGAAAATAACAGATAATATCATCATATATGAGGCTCATGAGTTTCCTCAGCTGTTGATGCAGCCTTTCTACTCCGACTATGTCGGTATCGTAATCTGTCATCAGGGGATGTTCCGTTTCTGTGTAGACGGAACATCCTTTGTTGCATCTGAGGGTGAGACCGTTTTCCTCTCCAAAGGAGTGATGTTTCATGTGCAGGAAACGGGCAAGAACCTTAAATATACCCTTCTTTTTTACCGTGCTGAACAGATTCGTCACATGTTGGGCAATACCGTGGTTACCATGCGTCTCTATGCTACGATTTATCCCAAACCCTGCCATGTCAGGACGACGGGTTATGAGGATATGCTCACTTCTTATGCCCTGATGCTGAGGAAACTGGAGCTGGAAAAAGAGAAGAGTGGTGAACTGGATGCCTATTGTGTGCATGAGCAGAAACTGTTGCTGATGGCTGTTACGTACCGGTTGTGCAGCATCTTCTCGGCATCGTTCAAGGCTGCCGGCAAGGAGATGGAACGGAAGATTGCCATCTTTGAGTCGCTGGTACTGCTGATAGAGAAGAATTATATGCGTGAGCGCAGTGTGGCTTTCTATGCAGACGAACTCTGTCTTACACCGAAATATCTGTCGGTACTGGTCAAGTCGGTTTGCGGTCAGACGGTCCAGCAGTTGCTTTTCAAGGCGATGATCCGTCGCAGTATCTATCTGATGAAGAATACCACGAAGACGATACAGCAGATAGCCAATGAACTCAGTTTTCCCAATGCTTCAGCCTTCGGAACCTTCTTCAAGAAACATACCGGTCTGTCGCCTAAGCATTACCGTAATTGGGAAGAGGGGAATGAACCGCCTTCTTTCAAATAAAGATTTCATCCTATACCTATAAAATAAAAAAGGGACAGAGGAATCGTTCTGTCCCCTGTCCCGAAACTGTGATATAACTAAAACAACTGAGCGAAAGCCTCGGCTGTCTTTCCTGTATAGGTTTTCATCTCTGTAACCGGCTTGTAACCGAAATCCTTGAAGGCAAGGAGCTGTGTGGCAACAAACTGGTGGTCGTCAGAGATGCAAGCCTGTAACTTCATATTACCCATGCTGATGGCAGAAACAGGGAATTTGCTGATAGCTGTTTCTACATCCTGAGGGGCTGCGCTGAGGATATTCTCAAGCTTTCTTCCATCCTCTGCAGAATATTCCTTCTCTTTTATCTTAATCACACTGTTGGTAGGTTGATAGATGAGCTTGACAGTCAAACCCATGAAACCTTTCTTTACCTGTACATCCTGGAGTGCCAAAACATCAGCACCCATCTCTAAATGATTAATCTTTGCCATATTTTTATACTGTTATTTGCTTATTCTTAATTCTTGAAAAATAATATATATTGAACTGTTTTTTGTTTTGAATAGGGGTGTAACCAGTCTTATCGCAAATCTTAGGAAAGATGCGATAAACCTATATGAAATTTTAAAAAGAGAAAAGAATAAGCACTAACAGAGCAGATGTCGCAGGCAAATGACATAATACTTGCTGGCGACCTCAAAGTGGATTGGGGCAGTTTCCTGTCGGAAAGGCTCCATGCCACCTTCTATAGCTGATAAAAGGGATGATAAATAACGGATTCTATTTGTAAGCAATCTACTGGCAGTCTGACTGTTGTGCATGTTGCCACTTGGCAATAAGCGCTGCGGACGGCTGCTACAGATGCGGTAAGCAAGCTGTGAGGCGTTTTCAAGCTGTGCCTCAGGCTGGCTCTTGTCATACTCAACCTTCGCCAAACCATCTTTCTTATGGCTTGCATCTTCGGTATAAGAATCCTCGGGTGTAAAAGAAATAGAGGCAGCAGATACCTCTCCATAGCCTGAGAAGACCATGGACACCAGAAAAAGGATGTATAGTATCAACTGCCTCATATTAAATATATTATGGTGTCAGGATGAACTCCCGACACCGGGGATGATTAATAACTTCTTGCGATGATGACACGGGCTACGGCTGGCTTGCCGCTTACCATATCTACACCTGGAGTCTGCTCGTAAGCGAAAGGCACGCAACGGATGGTAGCCTGAGTCTCTTCCTTAATCTTAGCCTCGGTCTCGGCTGTACCGTCCCAATGGCAGAGGAAGAAACCACCGTCCTTCACACGCTCCTTGAACTCCTCGTAGTTGTCGCACTCGTAAACGTGAGCATCACGGTAAGCACGAGCCTTCTCGAAGATATTCTTCTGGATGTCTTCCAACATATTCTTTACGCGCTCAACGATACCGTCGAAGCTTACGTTCTCCTTCTCCAAGGTATCACGACGCATAATCTCGATGGTGTTGTTCTCCAAGTCACGACCACCCATAGCGAGACGTACAGGAACACCCTTCAACTCATAGTCTGCGAACTTGAAGCCAGGACGCTTTGCAGGGTTATCATCATACTTTACGGTGATGCCCAACTCGCGGAGCTGGTCAATGACAGGTTGCAACTTAGCAGTAATCTGAGCCAACTGCTCCTCGCCCTTGTTGATAGGAACGATAACCACCTGGATAGGAGCCAGCTTTGGAGGCAATACCAGACCGTTATCATCGCTGTGAACCATGATGAGGGCACCCATCAATCGGGTAGAAACACCCCATGAAGTAGCCCATACGTACTCAGGCTTGTTCTCCTTGTTCAAGTAGGTAACATCGAAACTCTTTGCGAAGTTCTGACCCAGGAAGTGAGAAGTACCGCTCTGGAGAGCCTTGCCATCCTGCATCATTGCCTCGATGGTATAAGTGTTGAGAGCACCTGCAAAACGCTCAGTCTCACTCTTCACACCCTGCAATACAGGAACACCCATGTAGTTCTCTGCAAAATCAGCGTAAACCTTGAGCATCTCCTGAGCCTTTGCTTCAGCCTCTTCCTTAGTGGCATGAGCGGTATGACCCTCCTGCCAGAGGAACTCAGAAGTACGGAGGAACGGACGGGTACGCATCTCCCAACGCATTACGTTACACCACTGGTTGCAGAGGATAGGGAGATCACGCCATGAATGGATCCAGTTCTTATAGGTGTTCCAGATGATAGTCTCAGAAGTAGGACGGATGATGAGCTCCTCATCGAGCTTTGCATTAGGATCCACCTCAACCTCTGTACCATCCTCTGTAGAACGGAGACGGTAGTGGGTAACAACGGCACACTCCTTGGCGAAACCTGCCACGTGCTCAGCCTCACGAGAGAAGAAACTCTTCGGGATGAGGAGAGGGAAGTATGCGTTCTGTACACCTGTCTGCTTAAACATCTTGTCGAGCTGCTGCTGCATCTTCTCCCAGATAGCGTAACCGTATGGTTTGATAATCATACAACCACGAACTGGTGACAACTCAGCGAGATCAGCCTTTACTACCAAATCATTGTACCACTGACTGTAGTTGTCAGCGCGCTTGGTTAAATTCTTGAGTTCTTTAGCCATATTGCTTTTTTCTATTTATTTTGTTTTTTATTTCTTCTGTTATATATATTAAGGTATAAGCATGAGCCCCTTCATCATCTGCTGACGGCAGTTCATCTGTCTGCAGGTGTCTGAAATCCTACTTTTAGGGATTTTCCACCCCCAAATAGGTGATTTCCTAGCTCTATTTCGACAAATACCCTTAAATTTGCATGCAAAAATACAAAAAAATATTAGAAAACTCTCCATTATGGAGAAAAAAGAGTTATCTTTGCAATTAAATAACATAAATATAGGAGATTTTAAAATGAAAAAGACTAATTTTGCAGTTGCAGGCCTCTCTTTGTGCTTGCTTTTCTCAAGTTGTGGAACCAATCAGAAGACTGGTACAGCAGTAGGTGCCGGTTCTGGTGCAGCTCTGGGGGCTCTCGTTGGTGGATTGCTCAACAATAGCCATCGTGGTACAGGTGCTCTTGTAGGTGCTGCTATCGGTGCAGCTGTTGGTGGCGGTGCTGGTAACCTCATCGGAAAGCACATGGATAAGGTAAAGGCTGAGGCTGAACGGGTGAAGAATGCACAGGTTGAGACTGTAACAGATGCCAATGGCTTGTCTGCCGTTAAGGTAACATTTGCTTCTGGTATCCTCTTCCCAACTAACGGTTCTACTCTCAGTAGCAGCGCAAAGACGGATTTGGCTCAGTTTGCCGGTGTATTGAAGAACAATACCGACTGCGAGGTTTCTATCCAGGGTTATACCGATGCTACAGGTAATGACGGTATCAACTTGCCTTTGAGCCAGAAGCGTGCTGAGGCAGTTTACAACTATCTCGCTTCTTGCGGTGTTACCAGCCGTCAGGTAAAGAATGTTCAGGGTTTTGGTTCTGCTAACCCTGTTGTTAATACTACTGCTGCTTGCGCCCAGAACCGTCGTGTAGAGGTTTACATGTATGCTAGCCAGGCTATGGTTAACGCAGCCAACAACGGTACATTGAAGTAATAACTTTCATGATCCCGGAAGGGAAAAACTAAATAGATGATTTTGAAGAAAATCAAGAATATAGTAAAATGGGTGGTGGTGCTGTTTTTCAGTACCACCATTCTTGCTGTAGTGGCATATAGGTTCATTCCTGTGTATGTCACTCCTCTGATGTTTATCCGATGCTTTCAGCAAGTAGCTGATGGTGAGAGTATTACCCTGCATCATCATTGGGTTTCGATGGATAAGATTTCGCCTCACATGCCTGTGGCGGTGATGGCGAGCGAAGATGCGAGATTCCTGAAGCATCACGGTTTCGACTTCAATGCCATCGAGAGTGCGGCGAAGAATAATGCACGTGGTGGAAAGGTGCATGGAGCAAGTACCATCAGTCAGCAGACCGCTAAGAATGTCTTCCTGTGGCCTGGCCGTTCATGGACCCGCAAGGGATTTGAAGTCTACTTTACCTTCCTCATCGAAATGATGTGGAGCAAGCAGCGCATCATGGAGGTTTATCTCAACAGCATTGAGATGGGACCGGGTATCTATGGTGTGGATGCGGTTGCAGAATATCATTTCGACAAGAAAGCGAAAGATCTGTTTCGTGGCGAGTGTGCGCTGATAGCAGCTACACTTCCTAATCCGCGCAAATTCAGTTCGCTGCATCCTAGCGCTTATATGAAAAAGCGCCAGCGACAGATAGAACATCAGATGAGATTTATCCCTACCTTCCCTCGTGAGGGTGAAGATTTCGACCCGGGCACGGCTGTGGGAGGATATAGGGGGAAGTAATACTTAGTTGATAGTTTATAGTTGATAGGGGTGACCTTAAAATATTTTTTTGCCTCAAATATTGATTCATGGATTTACTGAAAGACTTGAACGAAGCGCAGCGTGCTGCGGTAGAATATATTGACGGACCTTCGCTGGTGATAGCCGGTGCAGGTTCGGGTAAAACGCGTGTGCTTACTTATAAAATAGCTTATCTCCTGAGCCAGGGCATGAAACCCTGGAGCATCATGGCGCTCACCTTTACCAACAAGGCGGCAAGGGAGATGAAGGAACGTATCGGAAAACTGGTGGGAAATGATCTCGCCCAGCATCTCTATATGGGTACCTTCCACAGCATCTTTTCCCGAATCCTGAGAGCAGAGGCTGAGCATATCGGCTTCAACAACAACTTTACCATTTATGACGAAAGTGACTCGCGCTCGCTAATCAAGGCGATCGTGAAGGAGATGGGGCTGGATGATAAGAAGTATAAGCCTGCTGCCGTTCATGCCAAGATTTCGATGGCGAAGAACAACCTGATGAGTGCTGCGGCTTATGAGAGCGATGCGGCTATCTTCGAGCAGAACAAGCGTGCGCAGATGCCTGAGGTTGGTAAGATTTTCGTGGCTTACGTGCAGCGCTGCAAGCAGGCCAATGCGATGGATTTCGATGATTTGCTGACGCTTACCTATCAGCTCTTCAGGGAGCATGAGGATATTCGCCACAAATATGCCGCCCGCTTCGATTATGTTCTGGTGGATGAGTATCAGGATACCAACCACGTTCAGATGTCTATCGTCATGCAACTCTGTCAGGAGAAGCAGCGTGTTTGTGCCGTGGGTGATGACTCGCAGAGTATCTATAGTTTCCGTGGTGCCAATATCGATAATATTCTCAACTATCAGCGCCAGTTTCAGGGAACGCGTCTCTTCAAACTGGAACAGAACTACCGCTCTACCCAGACCATCGTTGAGGCGGCTAACAGTCTGATCAAGCATAACCGCAACCAGATTCCTAAGGATGTGTTCAGCGAGAATGCGAAGGGTGAGAAGATTCAGTATAAGCCTGCTTACAGCGACAAGGAAGAGGCGGCGATTGTGGCGAAGGACGTGAAGCGTATCCGGCGCGAGGATGGCTGCCAGTATAGTGATTTTGCCATTCTCTACCGCACCAATGCCCAGAGCCGCAGCTTCGAGGAGGAGTTCAGAAAGCAAGGTATTCCTTATCGCATCTATGGCGGACTGAGTTTCTACCAGCGCAAGGAAATTAAGGATATTATTGCTTATTTCCGTCTGGTGGCAAATCCGGATGATGAAGAGGCTATCAAGCGTATCATCAACTATCCGGCACGAGGAATAGGGGCTACTACGGTGCTGAAGATTGCTGACTGTGCCCATCAGAACCAGGTGAGTTTCTGGGAGGTAATCGGTGCCCCTGAGCGGTATGGACTGGCGGTTAACAAGGGTACGATGAACAAGCTGGAAACCTTCAGATTGCTGATTTCTTCGTTTATCGAACGGGCTCAAACTACGGATGTCTATGAATTGGGTGATGCCATTATCAAGGAGAGTGGTATCAGTCAGGATATCATGTCGGGCAAGGATGCCGATGATCTGGCACGTCAGGAGAACCTGGAGGAATTCTTGAGCGGTATGTCGGCTTTTGTGGAGGAACGCCGTGAAGAGGGTAGGTTTGATGAACTCTTCCTGCAGGATTATCTGCAGGATGTGGCGCTGCTTACCGATGCTGACAGCGATGGTGATAAGGATGAACCTCGTGTATCTCTGATGACGGTTCATGCTGCCAAGGGTCTGGAGTTTCCTACGGTTTTCGTGGTTGGTTTGGAAGAGAATATCTTCCCAAGTCCGCTTTCTGCTGCTTCGCTCCGAGAACTGGAGGAGGAACGGAGATTGCTTTACGTAGCCATTACTCGAGCTGAGAAACATTGTATCCTGACGAACGCCAAGAACCGCTGGCGATATGGCAAGATGGAGTTTGATAATCCGAGTCGGTTTATCGATGAGATTGACGGCAAGTTGATTGATTGCCAGGATGAGGCTGGTGGAAGCTTGTTTGGCTCTATGTCTGAATCAAGGCTTGGTTCAAGGTCTGGTTCGATGTTTGGCTCCAGAGCTGATTCGATGTCTGACCAGCCGGAGTGGGCGAGAGCGCAACGTCCTCGCAGACCGTGGGAGGATGCTGAGCAGCCTAGATACTGTAGCAGGTATCAGAATTCCAAACCGGTAGCATCGCAGTTTGTAGCAGATCCTAAGCCTTCACTCTTTGATGATGAACCGGAGACTTCACATACTTCCGGACGCTCGTCTGTTTCCGGACGCTCATCTCTCTCTGAAGGCAATTTCAAGTCTGTTAGAGCGCTGAATGCAGCTAAACGTTACATGGAGACGCATTCTTCTCATCCTGCTTCTCGCGGTACTGGATCTTCTGCAGCATCAGTTTCTTCTTCTACAGCTTCATCTGCTGGCAGTTCTTCTTGCGGTTTGCAGGAGGGAATGAAGATTGAACATCAGCGTTTTGGACGGGGAACAGTATTGAAGATTGAAGGTACTGGTGAGAATACGAAGGCTACGGTTGAGTTCGTTCATTCTGGCACCAAACAGCTTCTGCTGAAATATGCCAAGTTTACGGTAGTAGATTAAGTTCAGTAGTCTGATGTTTATATTTATAGGTTTATCCTGTTTTGAAGTTCTCTCTTACAGGTAGAATCTTATAATATTGATAAAGAGTTATAAAAATAGATTGGGCAAGACCATCTCTGGTCTTGCCCTTTTTGTTTCTATATACTATAAATTGAAAAAGCGTCCCCGCAGTAGCCTCACGGTCACTACGGGGACTTATATTACTAACATCTAACTTTAGCATTTTTGTTTAAACTTAAAAACAAATACTTTAAGAGATTAAATTCTCCGTTATCTATAAACATAAACCAAGTATCTCATATATTGCAAGTAACTTGTATCCTGCAAATATCTTGTATCCTTAAATGCAAGTTCTTAGAAAAGTTAAACCCATAGACCAGTATCTCTACTAATATCTTGATTATTTTTATTTTATTGCTTTTTGTCTATTTAATATTTAATACTTTTAAGTTCACAATGCAAAGATATAAAAAAAATGGGTAAACTCCAAATTAATTTTGCTTTATTTTGTATTAAATGGCTTTTATTGTACTTATGCGGCGGTTTTTAAGGATTAACCGGCAAAGTTAAAGAGGGTGTATCATAAACAATCAAATGCTTTATGATACACCCTCTTTCTCAGGATTCTGAATATTGTCGTGTTTATAACGCTTCGTCTTCAGGACGTGGCATCTGTGTCTGGGGCTTCTGTTTCTTGCCTGACTTCATGAATAGTTTCTTCTTCTTGAGCCATGCTGCCTTGCGTATCTCGTATTCTTCGCGATGACGCTCCAAAAAATTATCTGCCATGTTTCGTTTCCTTTTTTACTTTGCGTTATGAATGCTTATTCTTCTTTAAACTTACTGTAAATCACCTTGATTCGGATCGGACCAGATGCCACTTTCTTACCAGTCTTCTTGTCTGTGGTATAATCCTTGTCAGGATCATCCGTACCCACGATGAGTCGGGTAGAAGCGAGTGACATATCGTGATTAATCTTGGAGATGACGGTAGTATAGCCCTGTGTGGTTGTGATGACGTTTACAGGAACCAGCACTACTTTATTCCAGTTTTCCCCCTTGCCCTTGTTCTTATACATGGCAGAAACCAGGTTGGCGATGTTCTGGAATGTATAGGCATTCTTGTAGGTGCCGGTACTGCTGTAGCTTGCCGTATAAGAAGTACGGTTGTCAGCCAACTTGCTCTTTTCGAAGAACGACTGCAAACTGTCTTTCTGAACCATCAGGATGGTGCTTGGTGTAGCAAAGTTGTATGGGTTGTCTTCGTTGTCATTGTTGAGTCGTGGGAAAGAGATGGTAGCTGTGTTGAGCGTATCCTTCTCATGTCCCTTCATGATATCTTCGATAGGGAGGGTAACTTCGGTGAAGATACCTGCCGGTGACTTGAGGTAAGTACATTTCTTCTGATCCAGACTTGCCAACTTCTCCAAGTTCTTGGTATCGTTCTCAATCTTGTTGAGCTGCAATACCTCTTCTGTACCATCGAAACGGTTGTATCCGATGCTTACAGCTGTACTGTCTGTAACGCCGTCCTTTGCCTTGATGGTCTTGTGGCGGGTCCAGTAGAAGATAAGCTCTGTATTCCAGATCTTAGCCATGTTACCCGTACCGCCTACGTTCTTGATATAGAAGCCAGGGCAGACGTTGTGCAGAAACTTGTAGTTGGTCTTGAAGTACTCAGGATGTTCTGCGTATGTTTGCATGATGTAAGAGCCATAGTTCTTGTATCTCTTACCATCTTTCTTATACTCCTTATTCAAGTAAATCTTGAAGTTCTTGACATCTGATGTATTGCTCAAGTTGTAATTACTGCTCCAATGCTCGTTGCTTTCCCTTACCCAGCCTTCCTTGAAGGCGTCATAATTAGAGTAATACTCCTTATTTTCTGACATCGGCTTTGTCATCTCATAGGCTGTCACCTTCATTGGGGCGATGGTATCGCCGTAGCTGGCATTGTATGAAACCAGGAGGTAGCATGAGTCTGCTTCGATAGAACCCTTGTTTGCCTGCTTGATGTAATCGAGTGTATCTACAGAGAAAGTAGGCAATACGCTCAGCTGGGTCATGTAGTCGCCCTTTACATAGTTGCCGGTTTCCGGGTCTTTCATCTTTCCGATGAGTCCCGTGTTGTTGCGGCTCAATACGGAATCTGCTACTATAGACTTTGTGGTAACATTAAACGCTGAGTCGGAAATGTTAATGTTGTCTATCTTATTAGTGATGCTACCACCAATTCCCTCGGTGGTATCATCACATGCAGCGAAAGTAAGCGCTGCTATAACTAATACTGTTAAGAGTCTTAAAATTTTCATTATCCTTGTATGTATGTGTCTCTGTTGTCGGAATTTTATTCAGCGTCAGGACAAACCTTGTTGATGAAGTCTGCGTATGGCTCCTGGATATCTTCTCCTGGATAAGCCAGTACAGGCTTGTTCTTCTCCTTCGCATAATCAAAGAGAATCTGGTTGGCTTCTTCTTCACCTTCTACCACACCGTCGCTATAGTCGATGGCGAGTTTGCCGAGCTCAATGAAGTCGAAGTCGTCCTGATAGCTGTCGAGCAGTTCAGACTTGGCATCGCGGAAGGCAACGCAACGTTTGAAGTTGGTACCCAGTTCACCCTTGAGTTCATTGGTATAGAGAGCGGTAATTACCTTTGATTCTGCAAATGAAGGCTCTTCGCTGTAGGCAGTCTTTACATAGAATGGCACTACTGCGCTAGCCCAACCCTGGCAGACGATCACATCAGGCTGCCAGCGGAGCTTCTTTACGGTTTCCAATACACCACGTGCAAAGAAGATAGCTCTTTCTCCGTTGTCGGCATATTCCTTTCCGTTTTCATCGGTGCCCATCTGGCGGCTCTTGAAATAGTCGTCATTATCGATGAAATAAATCTGCTGTCGTGTTGTTGGTATAGATGCAACCTTGATGATCAGCGGATGGTCTGTATCATCTATGATAAGGTTCATACCAGACAGGCGAATGACCTCGTGCAATTGTCCGCGACGCTCGTTGATGGTGCCCCACTTAGGCATGAAGGTGCGGATCTCAAAACCTGCTTCCTGCATCTTCTGAGGCAGTTCGCGTCCCATGATTGACATGTGAGACTCGGCTACGTATGGGTCGATCTCCTGATTGATAAATAATACTTTTTTTGCCATAAAATTTAAATTTTATTCTTACGAATTACGTGCAAAGGTACAAAAAAAACTTCAAATAGGGGCATTTTTTCTCCGAAATTCATTATTTTCGGCAATAATTCGCATATTTTTAGGTTTTTTCTTTCTCATTTGAGAAAAAAGTTGTTATTTTGCACCCGAAAACAGATTATGACGATGAAAGTATTCAATAAGATTGTTGACCTCCAGAACGAACTCTTCATGTGTCGTAAGGAGGGAAAGGAAATCGGCCTTGTGCCAACTATGGGTGCGCTGCATGAGGGTCACGCCTCTCTTGTTAAGCGCAGTGTAAAGGAAAATGGCGTGACTGTAGTTTCTGTGTTCCTGAATCCTACACAGTTTAATGATCAGGGTGACTTGGATCGCTATCCTCGTACCCTCGATGCTGACTGCAAGCTCTTGGAGGCTTGTGGTGCTGACTATGTGTTTGCACCATCGGTGAAGGAGATGTATCCTACACCAGATACACGCCACTTTGAGTTTCCACCTGTTTCTACCGTGATGGAGGGTGCCAAGCGCCCGGGTCATTTCAATGGTGTATGTCAGGTAGTGAGCCGGCTTTTCTATATCGTTCGACCAACCCGTGCTTATTTCGGTGAGAAGGATTGGCAGCAGATTGCTGTCATCAAGCAGCTCGTGAAGTACATCAACAGCGATGTTCTGATTGTAGAGTGCCCTATTGTACGTGATGAGGATGGTTTGGCTAAGAGCAGCCGTAATACTTTGCTGGCTCCTGATGAGCGTGCCATTGCGCCAAACATCTATAAGGCCCTGAAGGAGAGTGTGGAGTATGCCAAGACTCATACCGTACAGGAAACTCACGATAAGGTGGTTGCCGACATCAATGCTGTAGAGGGTCTGGAGGTAGAGTATTTCCAGATTGTGGATGGCGACAGCCTGCAGGATGTTTCTTCATGGGAGGATAGTGCATACGTGGTAGGTTGCATCACCGTTTATTGCGGTAAGACTCCTATCCGTCTCATCGACCATATCAAGTATAAGGGATAATTCCTCGATAGATATTCTTTATTAAGTTTAATCCGTAACAGATCAAGTAATAACAGAACAATGCAGATAGAAGTATTGAAGAGTAAGCTCCATTGTGTGACCGTAACTGAGGCTAACCTGAATTATATGGGTAGCATCACCATCGATGAGGACTTGATGGACGCTGCTAATCTGATTGCAGGCGAGAAGGTTCAGATTGTAGACAACAACAATGGTGAGCGCTTGGAGACCTATATTATCAAGGGTGAGCGTGGCAGCGGTTGTATCTGCCTGAACGGTGCTGCAGCCCGCAAGGTGCAGGTGGGCGATACCGTCATCATCATCGCTTATGCCCTGATGGACTTTGAGGAGGCTAAGACCTTCCAGCCAACCGTGGTTTTCCCAAAAGAGGGAAATAAGGTTTAAATATCGTATGATGATATAGAATTGTATAAAGAATGATAATCTCGTATGATAATCATAAAGAATATGCGTTCCTGTGGATAGATGAATCCGTAGGAACGCATATTTGTTTTGTGACGATAAACTTGCGTTTCGGTGTGGCGAAATAGCGGTAAGCCACATAGATGGTGATGCCCTGTTCACGGATGGATAATGTATGTGTACCCTATATATAATGGTGTAATTACTATTTTATGAAGGTATAATTACGATGGGTTAAGGATAGATCTCGATATGGCTGCTGCCGGAGTTGCCATTCTTGATAATCCTTATCTGGGTGGTGATGCGCTCGCTCATCGTGTCGGTATGACTGATGACGCCCACCTTCTTGCCTTGCGAACTTTGCAGCATGGCGAGGGAATCGATGACGGTGGCTAAGGTATCGGGGTCGAGGGTTCCGAAGCCTTCGTCGATGAACAGGTTCTCGAAGGAGATGTTGCGGGAGGATAATGCCGACAGGCCTAAGGCGAGACCGAGACTCACGATGAAGGTTTCGCCACCTGATAGGGAGGTGGTGTCTCGGATATCGTCGGCACGGTCGTGGTCGATGACTCGGATGCCCAGCGAATGCTTTACCTGTTGCAGTTCGTAACGGCTATTGAACTTTCTGATTTCCTGGTTGGCGTGCGCTATCAGGAAACTTAGCGTATAGCATTGGGCTATCTTGCGAAGCGTCTTTCCGTCTGCTCCGATGGCATCTGTGATGGCTGTCCAGTCGTCCTTTTCCTGTGTTACGAGTTGCAGAGCCTCAGCCTTGTCACCCAACTGCTTCACGGCTTCCTGATGGTTCTGCATCCTGGCGTTGGCAGCAATCAGTTCGTTGCGCTGGCTTCTCTTCTGATACTTCTGCTGAATGGCTAAGAGAGCATCACGGCTTTGGGCAGGCTGATGTTCCAAGTGCTGCTGATGCGTCTTTTCCGCGCTCTGGTAAAGGGCGGTAGTTGAAGCCACGGCTTTCTCCTTTTCGTCCTTTTCCCGACGGATGGCGTTCCAGTCTTCGGCAGAGTGAAGCATCTCTTGGATGGTATTTCGGTCAATAAGGCTTAGTTCGATACTTCTTTCCTCGATGCCTTCCTCCTCGGAGTCTTTTCCATCGATGCTCTTTTCTTCAAGCTGCTTGTTATATTCCTCCATCCAATGGTTGAGTTCTTTTTCCTTCGCTTGCAGATTCTCTTTCATCGTCTTGTTCTGAGACAGCATGGTTTGGTGAGCACCCTTACTGTTGGCGAGTTCTGCCTTCAGTTTGTTGATGTTCTCGTTCTGGTTATCAGCTGCTTTCGTTGCCTCATCCTTTGCTGCTGTCAGTCTTTGTTCAGCCGCATCTGGTTCTTCTCCATTCAGAATCTGCTTGAATTTCTCCTGCCATTCCTCCATTTCCTTCTTGGCGCTATTCCATGCCTGAAGGGCTTTCCCGTAAGCCTCCTCCTTACTCTTCTGCTGCGAGATGAGGTTGGTGGTAAGTGCTTTTTGCTCAGCTAGTTTTGTGGCGCAGGTTGAAGTGTTTTCTTGGGCTTTGTTCTGTATAGTAGAAGCCTTGCTTTCATACGCAGCTTCATCCTTTACAGCCTTATCTTTGAGTTGGGTCAGCCGTTCTATCTCTTTCTGAATCTTGTTAAAGAGGCTCAGTTTGCTGCTCGCATCTTTCGCCTTGTTTTCATAGATAGGCAAGAGCGATTTCAGTTCTGCCTCTGCCTTCGGAATCTTTGGATACTGGGCGATGAGCGCCTTCCATTCCTCTTCGTAAGTTGCGATTTCACCCGACAGCTTTTCTTGTTGTTTCTGGAGCGTCTGTACTTCGCCGTCGTTCTGTTTTCTCTCGCCGGAAAGATCCTTCTCCTCTTTCTGCTGCAGTTTCAGCAGATTCTCCTTGGCTTTCAGAAGTTGAGAGAGTTCTGTGGTGGCTTCCTCAAACTGTCTGTTGTCGGTATGATAAGGATGGGTCGTGCTGCCACAGAGCGGACAAGGCTTGCCTTCGGTCAGGTTGGCACGATGAATCTCCCATTTCTCACTCACCATGAGGGTATAGGCATTTCTCAGCGTCAGGGTCTCTTGGGTCAGCGCCTCGATGGTCAACTTGCCCAGGGCTTCATCTATCTCAGCGTTTCTCTTGCCCAAGACCAGGATGCGCTCCTCATTCTTCTGCTTTTCTGTTGTGGCAGTATCGAGATGAGCCACAACCTTGATGGCTTGCTGGACATCCTGCAGTTTCTTTTCGGCTGTCGATTTATGGCTCTGCAGTTCCTCTATGTTCTGTCCGGCAGTCTTGTTTCTTTCCGTCTCCCAAGCCTGTTCAGCGGCTTGCGTCTCTTCGTGCAGAACCTGTTTCTGCTTGGCAATCTCTTCCTTTGTCGTTTTGAGGGCAAGGTTCGCTTTCTCCGTTTCTGCTTCCCATTTTTGGATGTTTCGGGCGTTTTCCTCCACGTCTTTCAGGGCTGTTTGATTCTCTTTCTGAGTCAACTCCAATGCCTCTTTCTTTTCTTTCAGATTCGGCATTGCTGCTTCCATTTTTGTTTTCAGCGCCCTTGCTTCAGCGATGACCGGCAGCGCCTTTTCCAGCTGTTCCTGTGCCTTGCTTACTGCTTCCTTCAGACTGGCGAGAGTTTTCTCGCTTTCGCTGATGGCAGACTCTTGACTTTTGATGTTCCCTTCCGCTTTCAGGATGTTTTCTTCCTGCTCGTGGATGCTTTGCGTCTGTCGCTCTACTTCCTGCAGCAGGTTGACGGCAGGCTGTACTTCATCGTGCAACTGCAGACGGAGAATCTGGGCTTGCATCGCTTTAATGGCATCTGCTGCTTGCTCCATATCTGTCTGGCAGATAGTGATTTGATGTATTTGCTTATCGTTTTCCTCAAACCATTGCAGGTCTTTCGAGATGGCTTGCAACTGGCTGTCGAGTTCCTTCTCAGCTTTTACCAACCGGGCGATTTCCTCCTTCAGATGGGCGAGTTCTTCATCGTTCAGCAGGTTCTGTTTTACGGCTTCCACCGATGCAGCCATCTGGTTGTAGGCATCCGTCGCCTGGTCTTTCGCTTTCTTGATTTCTGTAGCGATGTTCGTATAAGTTTCCTCACATCCGATGAGTTTTTCCAGGAGTTCGTACCGCTCGTTTTCCTTTGCCGTCAGGAAGTTGGCAAACGAGCCTTGGGCGATGAGCACGGTACGGAGAAACTGGTCATAGTCGAGTCCGATGATGTTCGGCAGCTCGTTCCAGTCGGCAGCTTCCTCTGTTACCTCTTCTCCGTTTCTCGTGATTTTATAAAGCGCAGTCTTGGCGTTCTCGTAGCGCACTCTCTGGAATCTGACGTGCCATTCTGCGCGGTAGATGCTACCGTTGTTGGCAAGGAAGGTGAGTTTGCTGTAGCCTTCCTTCTTGCCACGTGTCAGGATGTTTCGGCTGTCGGTAGGAGCCAGACGGTTACTTTCGCTGGCATCGGCAGCACCGAAAATCTCGATGTTCTGGTTCTTGTCTCCTTTCTTCCTGGGATAGCGAGGGGCGCGGTTGTAGAGGGCAAGGCAGATGGCATCGAGTAGGGTGGATTTGCCACTTCCCGTCGGACCTACGATGCTGAAGATGGTACTCTCGCCTAAGGCACCTTCTTCAAAGTTGATGACCTCGCCTCCCTGTTTGTCAAGCGAAGCGAGGTTGAGTATTTCGAGTTGTAGAAATTTCATAATGATGATGTCGTTAATAAATCTGATAACATTTTCTCCTGTCTTTCGTTCATCGGAGCGTTGTGTCTGATGGCGAAGGCTTCTTTCAGCGTATCGAGCGGAGGACGGTTGATGATGTCTTCTATGCTGGTGATGTGCTGGGAACCCTGGATGGTGGAGAGGTCCAGTTGTGGGATGATGCGCTGGATTTTGCAGAGCACGGCATCCTTTTCGTTGACGAGTTTCTCCAGTTCCTTGATGTCATCGCTGGTCAGTTTCTCCTGTTTCACCTTCAGCATCACGTAGTCGAAATGGTCGCTCAGTTCGCCGTCTGTTCTCTCTGAGAGTTCAGAATTGATGAGCTTCTGCCATTTCTTGAAGGTAAGCTCTTCCTCATCTTCGGGCAGGATGCGGAGGGCGTGCTGAGGCTTGTATTCCAGAAAATCTACTTTCCATTCCTTGCTCTTACCGGTTTCCTTTCCTTCCTCCTCTTCTCCGTGTTCTATGTTGATGAGGTCGATGCCGTGGGTGTAGTCTTTCTCGGCAAACGACATCGGGAGGATACTTCCCGTATATCTTGCCCAGTCGGTGTTCCAGATATGTTGCCGTTTGTGAATGTGTCCGCAAGTCATATAGTCGGGATGGTCGTTCCATCCTTCCAGGTCCACTTCCTCCTGTCCGCCGATGATGATTTTCTCGCTCGCATCCTTTTTGGCGATATCCGAACCCTTGGCGTACATGTGTGCCATCATGATGCACTTCCTGCCCGGGTGTTTCTTTCGAGCCTCAGCCGTCAGTTCTCTCAGAAAGTCGTTGACTCCCTGCGAGTAGCTGGCGTTCTGCACCACATCGCTTCTTAGGAAAGGTACGGCGAGGATGATGACTTCTTCTCCTGCCTCGTTGGTTACGGGGATGATGAGGTCATCGAAGGAATAAATCCAATGTCCGCCGGTTTTATCATCGTCCTCGCTTTCTCCCTGCTGCCAGATTTTCCTTACGTTTCCTCTTATTTCCACGTGGTATCGGGTGAGCAGCGGACGGGGAGCCTCCAGTCGGCTAGCGGAATCGTGGTTGCCGGCGGTAATGATGACCTGCATGTTCGGGCACAGTTGGGTAGCATCGGCAAGAAACTCGTAATAAACGGTCTGTGCCGCTGCCGATGGATTTCCGTTATCAAAGATGTCTCCTGCGATGAGGAGAGCATCGGGCTTTTGTTCAGCGATTTGTTCCAGGAGCCATTTCAGGAAATGCTTGTGTTCCGGCAGACGGTCGTTGCCGTGAAACAGGTTGCCCAGGTGCCAGTCGCTGGTTGCTAATATCTTCATACTCATAAGAATGTCTAATCTTATTCTTTTTCTTTGTCTTTGGCTTGCAATCCTTTAGCCTTTTGCCTGCAATCCTTTGGCTTTTGGTTTGCAATCCTTTGACCTTTGGTTTGCAATCTGACTACAAAGTTAACACAATTATTTGGGATACGCAAAGAAATAAGCTCAAAAAACGAAGAATTATGGCCGGAAAAGTAAAGATATTCAGGAAAAGTCTTGTTTTATATCTGATAAAGTTGTATCTTTGCATAGTAGAAATCTTCGTTCATCGACGTTGAACCGACATTCACCGACGTTGAACCGCCGTTCATCGACGTCGAACGGACATTCAGCGTCGGTGAACGGAGATTTCTTCTAGGATAAAATACTTTTCTTCCTAGGTTTGTGGTCTTTTCTTCTTAGGTATGATCATAAATACTATAGGATGCAAAGGCTGCTGCAATAAGGAGTGATAACAATCTTAATAAGAAAGGAAACAGATATGGCTAAGTACAAGTTGCAAGAGTTGAATGATTTGCGTGATGAAGGCAAGCGCAGAGTTTATCCCAAGATGGTGACCAACCGGACACTATCCCGAAAAGAGTTCGTCAAGATGATGCAGAACTACCATCGCGGTATTTCGGAAAGTACCACGGAGGCTGTATTGACCGATGTGGTTGATATGCTGACAGACATGCTCTCCATGGGTTACAACGTGAATCTGGAAGGTTTCGGCACCTTCTCCCTCTCCCTCGCTTTCGAGGATGAGAAGCCTAGGGAAATTCTGAATCCAGATGATAAGATGACGTACCGCAAGGTGGGCGTGAAGGACATCAACTTCAAGGCGTCTCCTGAGTTTGTCAAGGATGTAAAGCGTGAAACCGACCGTGACCTGGAGCGTGATATGGGTGGCGTAAAGGTTATCCGTAAGCAGCTCTATTCCAGGGAAGAGCGCATCGCCCGTGCCCTGGAGGTGATAGAGAAGAACGGAGTCCTCACCCTAGGCGATTATGCCTCCATCAACAACCTGAGCCGTACTGCCGCCTCTATGGAACTGAAGGAGCTGACAAATGACAAGACTTCGCCGATAGATTCACTAGGCCGCGGCAGCCATAAGGTTTGGGTGAAGAGGAAAGAATAAATAAAAATGATAGTGTTATGGATGCAACATTACAAACAATAATTTTGCAACTTCCTAGTTCCGATATGCAATTTTTGAAAGAATTGGCTAAAAGAATGGGATGGGGTGCTAGCAAAGTGAAGTCTAGCTCTAAAATTTCAGAGTTAGATAAGGCAATTCTCGAAGTAAAGGAGGGGAATGTCAAGAACTTCGATACATTGGAGGATATGATGAACTATCTGGAAGCTTAGACATGAGTATAAAATGCCTGGTTAAGAAGTAAATCATTGAACTTTTGCATGTGGTTCAAGCACGGGCTGAAGACCCAAAAGCTCCTAGCCCAGGGCAACACCCTGGGTATTAAGGCGTTGTCCCCTTGCGCCCTGTAAGGGCAAAAGCCTTGAATATATGCTGCTTTATAACCAATTTTATTTGGGATTTGCAAGAAACTATTTCTCTTTTAAATCATTTGCCGACTTTTCGAAATCAGCTTTGATTTCATCTAATAGTGGATTTTGCCCTTGCAGGGCGCAATGCAGATTGCTAGCATACCCAGGGCGTTGCCCTGGGCTAAGAGCTTTTGGGCTTTCAGCCCGTTCTTGAACCATCTGCAAAAAATCAGAAAGAATCTTTATCCTCGAAGTGCATTATAAGTTAAATTCCATTCTTTGTCAAGAACAGCGATTTCAGCTTCTTCTTGCAGTTCTTTCTAAAATCTTCTATACTGATAGAACGCTTCCAATCTTCTAGCCACGGGTATTGTGCCGTTAGTTCTTTTTCAAATTCTTCAGCATCAATATATTGCCCATTCTCATACTCTTCCTCAATAGCTTCAATCCTAGCCACGGCTTCTTCTTCATTAGCCGGATGCCAGCCAATAGGAGTCGGCTGCTCTTCTTGTAATGTATATCTTTTCTCCTTCATAAGCTTTTTCCTTTATAGTTTTCTTTTGAATTGTCTAATCAGATATCTAGGGCTTCTTCTCATATCCCATAAATCTACGAAAATGACGAGGTCGTTGGCTTCATCGTAGCGGTAGATAATCTTCCAATTCTCCTTGATAATCGCACTATGGTAAGGGCGGTGGAATCGCTTAAGCAATGGCTCTCTGGGTGAAGAAAGAGGATGAAGCATCAGGCGATGCTTGATGTCATCAAGCTCTTTATTAAACCGTTTAACTGAAGTAGCTCCAAATTCGGCTAGTGTGTAAACCACCATATCTCGAAGTTCCTTCTTGAAAGGGTCTAGTAATTTTATATGAGCCATAATCCTTCAGATTTAAGTTCTGCTATAAAATCATCAAAATCTGTAGCCTTGCCTGTCCTTTCATACTCTTCCTCAATAGCTTCTATCCTAGCCACGGCTTCTTCTTCATTAGCCGGATGCCAGCCAACAGGAATCTTATTCCAGTCAATATCTTCTTCTGCACATTCATCCTCGGGAAGTGCTATGGCGGCATTTCCGTGAAAGGCTGGTGCAGGCTCTGCTGCGAAAGCTGCATCTTTCTGCTCTTCTGGCAATGTATATCTTTTCTCTTTCATAAGCTTGCGTATTTTATCTGCTGCAAAAATACGATTATTATCTGAATCATGCAAGAAAAATAGGAGAAATGTTTTATAAAGTATCTTATAATCAAGGTTTTTGTTCTTTGTTGGGCTTTGGGACGGTTCTGAAAAAAAAGTCACAATATCCGGCAGATGGTGCTGAGTATTGTGACTTTGCTTTTTTATTATACAAATAATAATCATTACTAAATAATCATTAAATATTAGTGGTGCTTCAAATCGCAGGCAGCTTGCTCGTAATCGATGAGATGGTCGATGGTAGGGTGGTCGCCGCAGATTTCGCAGGATGCACGCTTCTTTACCTTGATGGTGCGGAAGTTCATCGTCTTGGCATCGAAGGTGAGCAATCGGTCGGTGAGCAGTTCGCCTACACCGAGGAAGTACTTCAAAGCCTCTGCTGCCTGAATGGTTCCGAGCATACCGGCGATGGCTCCCAGAACGCCTGCCTGGCTACTGGTAGGAACAGCGCCTGCTGGAGGTGGCTCCTTGAAGAAACAACGGTAACAAGCCGTGCCTGGCAGATGGGTGAAGGTTTGCCCCTGGAATCTCAGGATGCCGCCATGCGAGAATGCCTTGCCCAGTCGCACACAGGCGTCATTGATGAGGAACTTCACCGGGAAGTTGTCGGTGCAATCAATGACGAAATCCCATGGCTTGATGATTTCCTCGGCATTGTCTGAGGCGAGGAAGGTATGGTAGGTTGTTACCTCCACATCAGGATTGATGGCAATCATCTTCTCCTTGGCGCTTTCCACCTTAGGGGTGTTCAAGTCCTTGGTCTGGTGAATGACTTGTCGTTGCAGGTTGCTGAGGTCAACCACATCGGCATCCACGATACCGATATGTCCCACGCCAGCCGCAGCGAGGTAGAGGGCAACTGGGGAACCCAATCCTCCGGCACCAATGATGAGCACCTTGGCATTGAGGAGCTTTTCCTGTCCCTCGAGGCCTACATCCTGAAGGAGGATGTGGCGACTGTATCTCTCAATCTGTTCTTCTGTTAAATCTATCATTTTATTGTACTTTATGTCTTTTTTCTTTAGTAAAAAAATTACTTTGTATAGCAGTTTATGCTCATACAGCAGTATAGAAAAAGGTCGCAAACAATTAACAGCTTGCGACCTTTGATATTCTTTATAAGAACCCGAATTATAATCCCGAATCTGGAAGTATAATTCTCTAATTCTCAAATTCTTGATTTACTCGATAACCACGAGTGCATCCTCTTCGAGCACAGCCTGACCAGGCTTAACGCAGATAGCGGTTACCTTGCCATCCTTCTCAGCCTCGATGTTGTTCTGCATCTTCATAGCCTCGAGAACGACAACAGTATCACCTGCCTTTACCTCCTGACCAACTGCCACCTCGATGCTGGTGATAGTACCAGGGAGAGGAGCCTTTACAGCATTGGCTGTATTTACGTTGGCAGCTGGAGTAGCCTCAGCATCATCAGATGCTGCAGCTGGCTGACCGAGCACAACCTTCTTCTTCTCTGGCTCAGCCTCCTGTTCCATCTCAACCTTGTAAGCTTCGCCATTCACGTTCACGCTTGCGATGTTACCCTCAACAGCGTCAATCTGAACCTTGTATTCTTTTCCGTCAATTGTATATTTAAACTCTTTCATTTCTATTACATTATGGTTTAGCTGTTAAACTCAAGAACTTGGCGTTCCACATCGTCTGACGTGGCTTGATAGTGATGATGCCAGGCTCCTTGTCGTGTACGTTATTGCCCTGGTACTCATAGAGTGCCATGGCAATCGCAGCATAAATATTCTTATCCATTCGTTTTTACTTTAATTTTGAGTGTTGATTGTTGAGTGTTGAATTAGGCTTGCGCCCTTCTGTTATGTTGAGTCTGTATATAACTCAACATTCTACACTCAACATTCAACATTTCTATATTACATTGGCATACAGCCATGCTTCTTAGCTGGCAAGCTCTGACGCTTGGTAGCGAGCTGAGCCAAACCACGGCAGATGCGGAAACGGGTGTTACGTGGCTCGATGACATCATCGATGTAACCATACTGAGCTGCCTGATATGGATTAGCAAACTTGTCAGTATACTCCTGCTCCTTCTCAGCCAGGAATGCCTTTACATCCTCGCCAGCTTCCTTCTTAGCCTTAGCTTCCTTACCACAGAGAACGGCAACGGCACCGCTGGCACCCATTACGGCAATCTCTGAAGATGGCCAAGCGAAGTTCAAGTCGGCACGCAACTGCTTGCAACCCATCACGATGTGGCTACCACCATAGCTCTTACGCAATGTGATAGTAATCTTTGGCACGGTAGCCTCGCCGTAAGCGTAGAGCAACTGTGCACCGTGGAGGATGACAGCGTTGTACTCCTGACCTGTACCTGGCAAGAATCCTGGTACGTCAACGAGAGATACGATAGGAATATTGAAGGCATCGCAGAAACGAACGAAGCGGGCTGCCTTGCGGCTAGCGTTTACATCGAGTACACCTGCGTAAGCTGCTGGCTGGTTGGCTACGATACCAACGCTCTGACCATTGAAGCGGGCGAAACCTGTAATGATGTTCTTGGCGAACTTAGGCTGAACCTCGAAGAACTCTCCGTTATCGGTTACAGCACCAATCACCTTATACATATCGTATGCCTGGTTAGGATCGTCTGGGATAATCTCGTTCAGAGTATCGTCCATGCGGTCGATAGGGTCTGTGCACTCTACGCGTGGAGCCTCTTCTGTATTGTTGCTAGGGATGTAAGAGAGCAGGCTCTTGATCATCTCGATAGCCTCTTCCTCAGTCTTGGCAGCGAAGTGGGTTACACCACTCTTGGTTGCGTGAACAGATGCACCACCGAGGTGCTCTGCATCGATGTCCTCACCAGTTACGGTCTTTACAACCTTAGGACCTGTCAGGAACATGTAAGAAGTCTGCTCCTTCATGATGATGAAGTCGGTCAAGGCTGGAGAGTAAACGGCACCACCGGCGCAAGGGCCCATGATAGCAGAAATCTGTGGGATGACACCAGAAGCGAGGATGTTGCGCTCGAAAATCTCACCATAACCAGCGAGGGCGCAGATACCTTCCTGAATACGAGCACCACCTGAGTCGTTCATGCAGATAACAGGTGCACCCATAGTCATAGCCATATCCATTACCTTGCAGATCTTCTGTGCCATAGTCTCAGAGAGTGAACCACCATTTACGGTGAAGTCCTGAGCATATACGTAAACCAGACGGCCGGCTATAGTAGCGCTACCAGCTACAACACCATCACCGAGGTACTGCTTCTTCTCCATGCCAAAGTTAGTGCAACGATGCAACTTGAACATATCATACTCCTCGAAACTGCCGGCATCTACCAACATTTCGATACGCTCACGAGCGGTATATTTGCCACGTGCATGCTGCTTTTCGATGGCCTTCTCGCCACCGCCAAGACGAGCCTGTTCGCGCTTAGCGATCAGCTCCTTAATCTTTTCTACTTGTTTGCTCATAATTGATTATTATGTATTATTTCTTTATTCTTTATAGAATGGTTTCCTGAATCCATGGGATGAGCGGACGAACCGTCATCGTATAATTCGGGCGCAAAGATACGAAAAAAACCGCAGATAGCGAACTATCTACGGTTAAATATTTAGAATAATGTGAAAAATCACTATTATTTGGTCCTAAAATTCCAAAAGAATGCGGGCATTGAGCTGTCTTCCGGTAAGATAATTAGGTACGGCGTATTGCTGGCTGGTTACATCTGTCACCCAGTAATAGCTGTTTACGTTGTCTATGCCGAAGAGGTTGAGGCAATCTACCCCCAGCATCACATTCTTCAGGAAGGTCTTCTTCTCACGGCGGCTGTTGTCGAGCAGCTGATAACTCATACCGATATCTGCACGGCGATAGGCGGTGGCACGGAAACTGTTGGTCTCCAACTCTCTGTGAGGTGCTGCGAAAGGAAGACCATCGGCAAAGGCGAGTTTCAAAGACATGCGCCACTTCTTGCTGCCCGGGAAATAATCGGTGAAGAAGAGGTTTACCGCATAACGCTGGTCGGTAGGCAAAGGGATGCTCTTGCCACCCAGTTTCATCTTGGTATCCATGAGCGAAAGACTGAGCCAGGAATCGGTACCCGGAACAAATTCTCCGTAGAGTTTGAAGTCGAGTCCTGCCGCATGACCGCTGCATTCGTTCTGTCCGTAATAAACTACCTTCACGTTACTTACAGAATAAGGAACCAGATTGCTCAAAGCCTTGTAATAGGCTTCGGCAGAGAATTTATAGCGTTGGTCTCCTAGCTTGAACCTATAGTCGTAGCCGGCGATGAAGTGGATGCTTCGCTGACTCTTGATTTTCTCGTTCAGCGATGCGATGGTTATGCCGTTCACCGTAGATGTATCTCTCAATTCCTTGAAGAATGGAGCCTGATAATACAGACCTGCCGCAAAACGGAGTGTGGTATTCTCGTGGTTGGCTGGTATGATGGCGAGCGACAGACGAGGACTCACGATGGTTTCTCTGTTGAAATTCCAATGACTCATTCTGATACCATAGTTCAGGGTGTAATGTGTCTGTCCCTTACCGGTACTGTCGGCTGTTCCTCCCGAAAAACGGTAGGTGTCCTGGATGTAAGCTTCCATTCGGTTGGCATTCAGTTCGTTGCGAGCCTTCAGTGAATAAACCATATAGAGGTCTTTGCCATTGTGAGGAATACTGTATCCTGCAGAATCGCGCATCTCATATTCTACTGAATTCTCCTCGATATGTTCACGCTTCAGACTTACTGCGGCCTCCATCTGATGTTTCTTCACCTTGTGCTTGAGCATCAGTTTGGCACTCATCACGCGAGCCGTAAGATAGTTTCGGGCATGTTCGAAATAGGTACCTACACCCAGGTTTTCTGAAGTCTCGGTTTCGTCGAGCCAGTATTGTCCCTGAATGTCATATTTCTCCTGTTCCTTGGTGTAGAAAGCGCTGCCCAGAAGCGAGAGACTGGTGTTGGCGGTAAACTGGCGGGTAATGCCGAGTGTACCGAAGTAGGTGAGGAAGCGGTCTTTTTCCTGACCGTCAAAATATACTCTGAAGCTCTTTACGTTTTCCATTGTTCCGAACTTCGTTTCTCGGTCTTCCGGTTCGAAGTTGTAGTGATTATCAGAGATGTAGCCTATGAAGTCAAGCTTCCAGCGTTTGTTGGGCTGGTAACTCAGATAGGTCTGATAGTCCAGATAGTTTGGCTTGTATTCGCCTTTGGTTTCCATCGAACCGAGCAGGTAAGAGGTAGTTTTGTAGCGCACGCTGTTGAGCCATGAAAGTTTCTGGGTTCCCAGACCGATGTATGCGTCAGCACCCAGCAGACTGGCAGCCAGGCTGCCTTCAACCACCGGCTTCTTGCTTTTTGCTTTCAGGGTTTTGTAGGTGATGTCGAGAGCCGAACTCATCTTGTCTCCGTATTTGGCAGCATATCCTCCGGTTGAGAAACCGATTTTATCTACCATATAAGGGTTGATGACGGAGAGTCCTTCCTGCTGTCCGCTGCGAACCAGGAATGGGCGGAATACTTCTACGTTGTTGATGTATACGGAGTTCTCATCGAAGGCACCGCCACGTACATTGTATTGCGAAGAGAGTTCGTTATGGGTACTCACGCCAGCCTGTTGCTGAACCAGACTTTCCACCCCATTTCCGTTGGCAGATGGCGTCATCTTCATGTCCTTAGTCTTCAGCTCCTGTATCTGGTCCGACTGTATTTTTTCTCCCTTGATATTCACCTCATCGAGGGTGGTGGATGCTTCGCGAAGTACCACCTGCAGGGTTTGTTTTCCTCGCGGTCTTCTCAGCACTTTTGTTTTTGTCTTGAAACCGATATATGAGAATTTGACTACCACGCTGTCTGCAGAATGCAGTTTGAGGCTATAGTCTCCCTTGAGCGAAGTAACGGCAGTCTTTCCCTGGCTAGCCACCGAAACGATGGCAAACTCCAGTGGCTGGTTGTTCTCGTCTACCACTTTGCCGTGTAGGGTAAACTCCTGCGCCATCATCTTTATGGTTGCGATGAGGCATATTGTGAGTATCAATAATCTATTTTTCATACTTTTATTAACGAGAAAAACTAAAAAATATTGTAGATGGTTGCAAGTTTTGATGAATGTCACTGGTTGTAATGCATTTGCGTCAGCCCGATTTGGCAGTCATGACGAGACCATATCTGCATCAACCTTTATGATTGATGCTGCAAAGATACATTCTTTTCTGTTTCATAGCTATGCGATTTGTGACAATTGTGTGGATTCGGGAAATAAAGTTGGCGAAAATTATATTTTTATGCCTTATCTTGAAATTCGAAGAAATATTTCCGAAGAATAGAAAATTATCTCCGAAGGATAAAATAATATCTCCGATAAATAGGAAAATATCTCCGAAGGATAAAATGATATTTCCGAAAGAGAATTGTCTCCAGATTATATATCCCGGCACAGATTGCTGCAGATGATTTTCTGTTGCATGCAGAACAGGATTTTGGATGTGATTTTTGGGAGGTGAAGGTGAAGGGTGTATTTTTAATCTTTATATTATATTCTTTATTTTAGGGTTTTTTCCGATTTTTGACCCTAGGGTCTTTTTTTCGGTTTTTACCCTAACCCTTCACGCGTATATATAAAAAGGAGTTTTCAAACCTTCACCCTTCACCTTTTGGCGATTCTTTTGATGATCAGAGAGTTACGGGTGAAGGCACTTTCTTGTTTTGTATTAAACACTTTTTTGCATTTGGATATTTTAAGGAGAGTTTGGTTGGGAACGGAGAAATATGAACTTGCTTAGGAAAAGAGAAAGGAGATTATAAAAAAGCCCGATAAAAGTCGACTTTTATCGGGCTGGAATTGTTATGATTATTTACTTATTGAATGCATAGAACAAACCATCATTCATAGCCATGCGAACCTGGTATAAACCATTGGCATCTGCTGGGACGTTGATCTTCTCGCCACTTGGCAAGCAAGCCTGGATGCTGCCATCCTCGTTGAAGCTGAAAAGCTCACGGATATCGCCATCCTTGCTGTATGACCAACTCTTGTGCTTCTTGTCGAACACAAAGTATGATTTCTCACCATCTGGGTCGGTAATCTCGTAGCCATTCTTCAATGTCTTGATGGCATACATGCGACCATCCTTACCCATTACGTCCTTAGTAGTTCCTACCTGGCCAATGACTTTGTTGCCTGTCCAGAACTCGATAGAGTTGAGAACGAGAAGGTCTGCAAATGAACATACTGCGTAAGCAGGAGAGATGAGCACGAAGATAATTTCGTTTACAAACTTGTTGTCTGTTGCTCTCTTGTTCCAGTCAAGTACGGAATTTGTCAGACCAAATGAGCCGATGCAAGAACTGAATGTCAAGGCGCCCAATAGGACTGCGATGACAGGTTTAGTTAAATTTTTCTTCATAATCATAAATTAATTTATATGTTGAGAATCTATTACTTCGCAGACTCAAACTCGCGCAAGAAACGAGTATCGTTCTCAGAGAAGAGACGAAGGTCGCTCACGCGATATTTCAAGTTGGTGATACGCTCAACGCCCATACCGAAGGCATAACCCGTATAGACATTGCTGTCGATACCGCAAGCCTCAAGGTCATGAGGGTCAACCATACCGCAACCTAAAATCTCAACCCATCCGGTATGCTTGCAGAAGTTGCAACCCTTACCGCCACAGATGTTGCAGGAGATATCCATCTCGGCACTAGGTTCTGTGAATGGGAAGTAGCTAGGACGGAGACGAATCTTGGTATCTGCACCAAACATCTCACGGGCAAAGGTAAGGAGCACCTGCTTGAGGTCGGTGAAACTTACGTTCTTATCTACATAGAGACCTTCTACCTGATGGAAGAAACAGTGAGCGCGGGCGCTGATAGCCTCGTTACGGTAAACGCGGCCTGGGCAGAGCACACGGATAGGTGGCTCATGAGTTTCCATATAGTGAGCCTCGTCGCCAGAAGTATGGCTGCGGAGGAGCACATTCTTGGTAACATCGTCAGAGTTGATCTTCTCTATAAAGAAGGTGTCCTGCATATCGCGGGCCGGGTGGTCGGCAGCAAAGTTGAGCATCGTAAATACGTGCTTGTCGTCATCTACCTCAGGACCCTGGAAAAGGGTAAAGCCCATGCGAGCGAAAATGTCGATAATCTGATTCTTCACTACGGTGAGTGGATGGCGGGTACCGAGTGCTACAGGGTAGGCGGTACGGGTCAAGTCGATATCATCGCTTGATGCCTCGGCTTCTTCCATCTGCTCCTTCAGTCCGTTGATCTTATCAAGGGCTGCGTTCTTCAGCTCGTTGATTTTTACACCAACCTCTTTCTTTTGGTCGGCTGGCACAGTGCGGAAGTCGGCCATAAGGGCGTTAATCTCGCCCTTCTTGCTCAGATACTTGATTCGAAGCTGCTCTACTTCTTCTGCGTTTTGGGCAGTCAAAGTGCTCACTTCTTTCAAGAGTTCGTCTATTTTTTCTAATAACATATCTATATTTTTATCTTTTTTGACTGCAAAGATAACATTTTTTGCTTAAAAGATGAAATAATTCAAAAGAAAGTTGTACTTTTGCATGGAAAATTTGAGAAATTTAATAGGTTTATGAAAAAACTCTGTTTATTAACGGTGTTAATGGCGGTGCTTACCATCGTTTGTTTCACGTCTGTGGGATGCACAGACAAGAAGCCTGCGCCTGCCATTGATTCGGCTTCATCTGATACGGTGATTGCCGACACCCAAGCGATGGACTCTACAGAACAGCTGATAGAGGAGACTCCGATGCCAAAGGCGGCTGACGAGCTTTTTGATGATTTCGTGTTTAATTTTGCAGCTAACAGAAAGTTGCAGAAAAGTCGTATTGTCTTCCCGCTGCCGGTATATCACGGTAAAAAACTGACCAAGAAGATAGAAAAAAAACATTGGAAGATGGAGCATTTCTTCATGCGCCAGGATTATTACACGCTGATTTTTGATAATCAGAAACAGATGAAACTGATGAAGGATACTACTATCGATCATGTAGTAATAGAAAAGGTGTTCTATAGTAGAAAGACAGTTCAGCAGTTTGTGTTTAATCGCATCAATGGTCAGTGGATGATGACTAGCATTTGCTACAAGTCTATGTATCAGAATAATAATGCCAGTTTCCTGAAGTTTTACGGCCATTTTGCTACAGATACCGCTTTCCAGGCTCGCCACCTCCATAATCCGGTGAAGTTTACCGGTCCTGATCCTGATGATGATTTCAGTACGATGACAGGCGATATAGAACCGGAAACATGGCCTGCCTTTGCGCCTCAACTGCCTCACGGCATGATTTACAATATAATCTATGGTCAGAAATATACCGAGAGCAACCAGAAAATCTTCGTGATTCGTGGTATTGCCAATGGTATGGAAACTTCTCTTACTTTCAAAAAGATTGGAGGAAAATGGGAACTGATCAAGCTGAATATGTAGCTTTTTAGTTAGTAGTAATAGTTTAACCAGATATGAAGGATATTCGTAACTATGGCCTTTTGGCTCACAATACATTCGGGATTGATGCTAAATGCAGCAGATTTCTAGAGTATGAATCGGTTGAGGAAGCCCGACAGATAGTGGGCTTGCTGACAGAGGCTGATCAGCCACTGCTCATTTTGGGCGGTGGTAGTAATCTCTTGCTGACCGGTGATTATGCAGGTACAGTACTCCATTCGGCTATTATGGGTATTGAGGTTCTAGACAACAAGACTTTGGCATCTGCAGAGGGGGATGATGCTTTGTGCAATCCTGATTGGGTATTCCTTTCCTGTGGTAGTGGCGAGGTGTTTGATGATGTGGTAGCTTATGCCGTGGAGCATGGTTATCATGGAGCGGAGAATCTGAGTATTATTCCGGGTGAAGTAGGTGCCAGTGCGGTTCAGAATATTGGTGCCTATGGTGTGGAAGCTAAGGATATTATATATAAGGTGGAAGCGGTTGAGATAGCTACGGGCAGAGTAGTGGTGTTTGATAATGCTGACTGCGAGTATAGTTACCGTCAGAGTAAATTTAAGCATGAGTGGAAGGATAAGTATCTGGTGACGCATGTGATTTACCGTTTGCAGAAGACCTTCCGTCCGGATCTGGATTATGGTAATATCCGTTCTGCGCTCGAGGCTAAGCGTATTGCTGAGCCTACAGCCCAGCAGCTTCGTGATGTCATCATAGAAATTAGAGAGGCAAAATTGCCTGATCCTAAGGTGTTGGGTAATGCAGGCAGTTTCTTTATGAATCCTATTGTAGAGAAGGCTAAGTACGAAGAACTGGCTGCTCTTTATCCGGGTATGCCTCATTATACAATCGATGATTCTCATGAAAAGATTCCGGCTGGCTGGATGATTGATCAGTGTGGCTGGAAGGGAAAGAGTCTGGGACGGGCCGGTGTGCATGATAAGCAGGCACTGGTGCTTGTGAATCGTGGCGGCGCTACGGGCGAGGAAATCGTAAAACTCTGTGAGACCATCCAGGAGGATGTGAAGCAGAAGTTTGGTATAGAGATTCATCCGGAGGTGAATGTGAAGTGAAGAATTCGTTTGTTTTCAGAAAAATATTTGATAATTAATGAAGGTAACTTTATTAGGTACAGGCACATCGGGCGGGGTTCCTTCGCTGGGGTGTAACTGTGACGTGTGCCGAAGTACGGATCCGCATGATAAAAGATTGCGCAGTGCGGCAATGATAGAAACGGAGAATAACCGTATTCTGATAGATGCCGGACCTGATATCCGACAGCAGTTGTTGCGTGTGCCTTTCAGGAAGATAGATGGCGTCCTGGTTACGCATATCCATTACGACCATGTTGGTGGTATTGATGATTTGCGCCCTTTCTGTATCTTTGGTGATATCAATATCTATGGCGATGAAATCGTTACTGCGGGGCTTCCTCATACGATGCCTTACTGCTTTCCGAAGAATGCAGAAAAACTCTATCCGGGAGCTCCTAAACTCAAATTGCATACCATTCATCCGCATGAGCATTATCAGATAGGGGATATTAAGTTTGTTCCTATCCGTGTGATGCACGATAAGATGCCTATTCTCGGCTATCGGTTTGGTAAGTTTGCCTATATTACTGATATGAAATCTATGGGTGATGAAGAATATGCTTATTTGGATGGTGTGGAAACACTCGTAATTAACGCACTCAGATTTGAGAAAACACATCACAGCCATCAGCTTGTATCTGATGCTATTGAGGTGTCGCGCAGGATAGGAGCAAAACATACTTATTTTATCCATGTGACTCATCAGATAGGTTTTCATGATGAGGCGAATAAAAGGCTGCCCGAAGGCTTTGAATTTGGCTTCGATGGAATGGAGATATATGTAGAAAATAGATGAACTTTTACCGAAAAAGGCTTAAAAATAGGTCGTTAAAAGTTAATTAAATTAAAATAATAGATCTTTTGCTAAGAAAAATTTGCGAGTATCATAGATTATTTCTATATTTGCATGTGTGTTTTTCATAGTATTAGATTTAAGGTTAACAAGGTATTGGGGTCGCAGCGGCGACCCTTTTTTGTTTTTATCCCCTTTTGGGTGACTAAAAAATACCTTTTTCCAAGGCGTCTTTCCTTTCCCCAAAACGGTATATGGTTCATCTCTTCCGAGGTTTGAATCTCCGGTAAAGTTTCCAAGCCAACAGTGCACCGTCGAATGCTCCTGCTCCCACCTGCAGCAAACTCTGCAGTCGCTTGCTAGGACTCGCATTGCGTGACAGGATTTCAGGTTTTGTGAAAAGCGAGTTCCATAAAGTCTGAATCTTGGCATCATCGGCATCAATTTCCTTGCGTATCGCCTCTTTTTTGAGTCGGATATCATTTAAGGAATTATATTCTGTGATTTCTGAATGATTTGTCATGTTGCGAAAAGGAGGTTATTTTTCCATTAAGAGGCTTGCCAGAAATCTGACCAATGGTCTCTCGATCCACTTATGGCGGAAAATTACAAATAATATTAATATAAATAGGTATACTGCAGCAACAATGCAGAATCCGATAGTCAGATTACCTATTAAGTCTGCCAATGCAAAAGCAGCACCAAAGGATAGGTAAATGAGGGTAAGCGTAAGTAAGCCCAGAAGTACCACCGTCATGGTAATGACTGTAAGCAGGCGTACCACCTTATCCACAACATCGAGCTTCAGATATTCGCTCTGAAGCCCGATGTAATGTTTAAGCACCTCAATGAGCTGCCCGATAGTTTCTACATTTTTATCGTTAGAGAACATCATGATAGGTGATGATTAAACCTCAGGAGCTGCGTCCTTGATATCGTCAACCAGATCATCAACGTCCTTACGGCTCAACTTGATGTCGTGCTTCTTGCAGAAATCGTCTACTGCACCTGCAATCTTACTACGTGTATCCTCACCCTTCTCAGGAGCGAAAATCAAACCGAGTGCTGTACCAGCGATAGCACCGCCGAGGAAAGCACCAATGTAACCTAATGTTTTCATATGCTATAAATTTTAAACGTTAAACGATTATCTTCTTGTCATTTTCATTTGACAATGCAAATATACTAAATTCTCTTTAAAAAACAAGCCTTTTAGCCTTAATTTTTCATTAAAAATGTTTTAATAGCCTTATTTAACAAACTTTAGGCGGCATATTCTTCGTTTTTCGGGCATTTTTTTGTATTTTCGCAGAGTAAAAAACGCATAACGCGAAATTTATATTGAATGAACAACAATAATAAACAATAAAACGAATAAGAATTATGAAGAAAATTACAGTATTAAGCATGGGTATGTGCGCAGTTTTGGCGCTCGCAAGTTGTGGTACATCTAAGGAAAGTGCATACAAGAAGGCATATGAGAAGGCTCAGCAGCAGGAACAGCAGGCAGCTCAGGCTCCTGTTGCTCAGGAACCAGTTGTAGCTCCTCTCGAGACTCAGGCTCCTTCTGATGAGCAGACAGAGGTTGATAATGCAACTGTTCGTTCTGAGGATGTTTCTCTCATCTCTGGTTCTGGCTTGTCAAGCTATAGCGTAGTAGTTGGTTCTTTCTCTCTCAAGGCTAACGCTGAGGGATTGGCTAGTACATTGAAGAGCGCTGGCTACGATGCTCAGATCGCCCTGAACACAGAGCGTAACATGTATCGCGTGGTAGCTTCTACATTTGCTGATAAGGCTGCTGCTGTCAAGAGCCGCAATCAGCTTCGCGCTGGTAAGTATCCTGATGCTTGGTTACTCCTTAAGAAGTAATCTGATATTATATAAGGATAAGATATCCGTAGATTAATGCGAATTTTATCTATAGATTACGGTAAAAAACGTACCGGACTGGCTGTGACCGACCCATTGCAGATTATTGCCAATGGGTTGGCCACAGTTTCTACACATGAACTTTTCACTTATATCGAAACTTATATTCAGAAAGAACAGGTGGAGCGCATTGTTATCGGAAAACCGATGCAACCTAACGGGCAGCCAAGTGAAAACCTGGCAAGAGTAGAAAACTTCTACAACCGTTGGCGAAAGGCTCATCCTGAAATTCCAATTGAATATTATGACGAGAGATTTACATCAGTCCTGGCACATAGAGCCATGATTGATGGAGGTGTAAAGAAGAAAGTGAGAAAAGAAAATAAAGGATTGGTAGACGAGATAAGTGCTACCATCATATTACAGGATTATTTGCAATCAAGAAGATAATGATTTTACCGATTTATATTTATGGTCAGCCAGTGCTGAGAAAAGTGGCTGAAGATATTACACCTGATTATCCAGATCTCAAGGTGTTGATTAATAATATGTATGAAACCCTTGATTCCAGCAACGGCATCGGACTGGCTGCACCTCAGATTGGCTTGCCTATCCGCCTCGTTGTTATCGACCTGGATGTGCTCAGCGAGGATTACCCTGAGTATAAAGGATTCCGTCATGCTTTCATCAATGCCCATATCCTAGAGCGCGATGAGGAAAATACCGACTCTTCTGAAGAGGGATGTCTTTCTATTCCTGGTATCAATGAGAAGGTGGTTCGTCCTACACGTATCCATGTAAAGTATATGGATGAGGATTTTAATGAACATGATGAGTGGATAGGGGGATATCTGGCTCGCGTGATGCAGCATGAATTCGACCATTTAGAGGGTACAATGTTTGTTGACCGTGTGTCTCCTCTTCGTAAGAACATGATAGCAGGAAAGCTCAAGAGTATCATCAAGGGCAATTTCCGTGCTGCCTATCGTACTAAGATACGTCGATAGTTCTTCCGAAAATATAGTAAGCTTCATGGTAATCGTGACGATTGGGCTTACTATATTTTTTTATTCTACATTCAATAGGTTTTATTTCAGAGAGTTACGAACAGATGAAGAAGATTCTCTTAGTTCTTTTTATGGTAATGGGCGTCATGTCGACTTCTGCCCAATATCGTGTAGACCGGCTTGTTACGGCCGGTCGGAGTGCATTGTATTATGAGGATTTCGTCCTTTCAATCAAGTATTTTAATCTGGCTATCGGTGCCAAGCCTTATCTGTATGAGCCTTGGTATTACCGCAGTGTGGCAAAATTTAATCTGGATGACTTTACGGGTGCCGAAAGTGATGCCAGCGAGGCGTTGCATCTCAATCCCTATATCAATGATATTTATGACTTGAGAGCCATCTGTCGCATCAGACAAAACAGGTTTGATGATGCGATAGCTGACTATAATGAGGCTATCAGACTGGAACCGCGCAACCGAAATTACTGGTTCAACCGTGCTATCTGCCAGATGGAAAACAAAAAGTATGAGGCGGCGCAGCAGGAACTGGATACCATCGTGGGTAAATGGAAAGACTGGTCGAATGCTTATTCGCTCAAGGCTGAAGTGTATCTGCATCAGAAAGATACCGTGCAGGCAGAGAAATGGCTAGACAAGAGTCTGCAGCTCAATCCGTATGATGGGGATGCCTGGACTACGCGTGCCTATATGGCGCTGGCTAGAAAGGAATGGAAAACGGCTGATGAGGCGCTGACCAAGAGTCTGCATTTCAAACCTAACAATGTGAACAGTTACATTAACCGTGCTTTGGCGCGTATCAATCTGAATAACCTCAGGGGGGCGATGAGTGATTATGACAATGCCCTTGAGCTGGATCCGAACAATTTCCTGGCTCATTATAATAGAGGACTGATGCGTGTACAGTTGGGTGATGATAACCGGGCTATCACCGATTTCGACTTCATTATCAAGATGGAACCCCAGAACTTCATGGCTATCTTCAACCGAGCTCTATTGCATGACAAGACCGGTAATCTGAGAGCAGCCATCAAGGATTATACTATGGTTATCAACCAGTTCCCTAACTTCTGGACCGGTTTGTCTAACCGTGCCAGCTGTTACCGACGCCTGGGTATGACAGCCAAGGCAGAGATGGATGAATTCCGTATCTTCAAGGCGCAGATGAACAAGCATATCGGAATCCAGCCGAGATGGAGCGCAAAGACCAAGAAGGAGATGCGTAAGCGTTCTGAGGTTGACCCGAATAAGTTTGCTTCGCTGGTAGTAGATGACGAACCGAAGTATGAACACAACTATAAGAGCGAGTATCGTGGTAAGGTTCAGAACCGTCAGGTAGAAACTGCCTTCCTGCCGATGTATCAGCTCTCTTATTTCCCAAACAATCAGAATGTAAATGGAGTTCAGGCTTATGACAAGGAGGTTGATGCGCTCAATCAGCATACCAAGGCAGACAAGGTTTATATCGTTTGCAGTAAGGAGCAGCTCGATGAGAATGGTTCTATGAAGATATTCTCGATGATTGATAAACTTTCGGCAGAGTTGAGTGTGGCGAGCGATAATGAAACCAGAAAACGTCTCCTGATGCGCAGGGCCATCGCTCATAGTGTACTTCGTGATTTTGAGGCTGCCATCAGTGATTTCACCTATTATATCTCGCTCGATGACAAGAACTCTTTGGCTTACTGGCAGCGTGCTGTCTGCCAGGCAGAGATGGATGAATTTAACAAGGCTGAGGGCAAGGGTGTTCTGAACATCCATTCTGCTGAGGCTGATTTCAGTGATGCCATCCGCCTGAACAGTAACAATGCTTACATCTATTATAATAGAGGTAATCTTCATGCAGGCAGAAACGAACTTTCAAAGGCAATAGATGATTATACCATTGCCTTGAGGATTGATAACCGCCTTGCAGAGGCTTATTATAATAGAGGTATAGCACGAGCCAAGAGTGGCAATAAGCAGACTGCTATTCAGGATCTTTCAAAGGCAGGAGAACTTGGTTTGTATGATGCTTATTCTGTGATCAAGCGCTTGAATAAGTCGAAATAAAAAAATCCCGCAGATTTTCTCTGCGGGATTTTTTTTCTGTATTTCTGTATTCCGGTTTTATATTCTCGTTACCTGCTTAACGCCCTTTACGGCGCTCAGTTTCTTGATGAGTGCATCAGTTTTGCCGGCATCATCAATCATTACGGTAACATTGCCAGAGAAGAGACCATCCTTGGAAGAGATGTTGATGCCTCGCATGATGAGTTTGTCTTCCTTGGAAATGATGTTGGTGATGTTGCTCACGATACCGATATCGTCGTTTCCGATGATGCGGAGCGTGATGGCATACTTGGATGTTCCCTTGCCGCTCCATTTCGCCTTCACGATGCGGTAACCGAAACGGCGGCGCAGTTCCTTGGCGTTAGGACAATCCATGCGATGTACCTTGATACCCTTACTGATGGTAACGAATCCGAAGATCGGGTCGCCGTAGATAGGGTGGCAGCAATGAGCCAGTTCGAAATCGATGCCCTTGAGGTGCTCATCGATAACCAGCACATCGTCGCTCTGCTTCATCAGTTCCTCGGTAGGATTCTCAAACTCAAAATTCTCTGCACTTTCTGCAGGCTTGTTGGTATTGGCGAGGTTCAGGTCGTGGTCGCGCTCCTCTATGTATCTCTCGATGATGCTGTTCACGTCGATTTTCTCCTCGGCTACATCCTTATAGAAGTCTGAGTTCTCCTTATATCCCATTTTCTTGATGATGCGCGCCATGATGCTCTCATCAATTTCCAGTTTCCTGTTCTTGAATCGGCGCTCCAGAAGTTCCTTGGCATAGAGGCCGTCCTTCTTCTGGGTTTCCTTCAGCGCTAGACGAATCTTGGCTTTAGCCTTGGATGTCTGCACGATGTTGAGCCATTCGCGGCGTGGCTTCTGGTTGCTCTGTGTGAGGATTTCTACCTGATCTCCCGAATGGAGTTCCTGTCGGAAGGTGACGGCTCTTCCGTTAATCTTTCCACCCACACAGGTATTGCCGATGCGGGAGTGGATATAGTAGGCAAAGTCGAGTACCGTAGCTCCCTTCTGGAAGTTCAGCAGGTCGCCCTTTGGAGTGAACACGTATACTTCGTCTTCCTTCAGATCGGTGGTAAACTGGTCCATCAGCTGCAGATCATCGTTGCTTTCCAGGGCAGCACGGATATTGGCAAGCCATTCGTCGATACCGCCTTCTCCCTGCTTGATGCCCTTGTAGCGCCAGTGGGCAGCGAGTCCGTGCTCTGCAATATCGTCCATGCGCTCGGTTCTGATCTGTACCTCTACCCATTTGTTTTCAGGACCCAATACAGTGGTATGCAGACTTTCATAACCGTTGCTCTTAGGCACGCTGAGCCAGTCGCGCATACGCTTTGGGTTTGGCTGATACATGTCGGTGATGAGGGCAAAGGTCTGCCAGCACTGCATATACTCTTTCTCTCTTGGCGCATCGAGGATAATACGGATGGCAAAGAGATCGTATACACCCTCGAAGGCGCACTTCTGCTTCTTCATCTTCTGCCAGATGGAGTGGATACTCTTGGTGCGGCCTTTCATATGATATTTCAGACCGGCAGCATCGAGCTTCTCCTGGATTGGCTGGATGAAGCGGGCGATATAGGCATCGCGCGAAGCCTTGGTGGCGTTCAGCTTGTCCTTTATCATATAGTAGGCATCGTGCTCGAGATACTTCAGACTGAGGTCTTCCAGTTCGCTCTTCAGCTTGTAGAGTCCCAGTTTGTGGGCGAGTGGGGCATAGAGGTAGCTTGCCTCTTCGCTTACTTCATGTTTTGCCTCTTCCTGTTTGGTATCGCGTATCTGTCTCATCACGTTCACGCGGTCAGCAATCATGATGAGGATGACGCGCATATCCTCAGAGAATGAGATAAGCAGATTCCTGAAGTTCTCGCTCTCTATGATAGGGTTGCGCTTATATAAATCGTGGATGCGAAGCAGACCACTGATAATGTGGGCTACGCTATCTCCGTATTTTTTCTGTATCTCTTCGATGGTCTGATAGCCATCGATGACGCTGGTCTGCATCAGAATGGCGATGATGCCATCTCGTTTCAGACCTATCTCGTTTACTGCGATTTCTGCGGTTTGCAGGGCAGCGAGTATTGGATTCATTCCGAAGACATTGCGCTTAATCTGATGGTTGATGAAGGCATGCTGTATGTCTTCACGCAGATGCTGCTCATCGCCTGGCTTGAATGTGTCGCCCACGGCGGTTCTCAGGCGCTCTAGTATCTGGAGTGTCTGTTCCTTTTCTTCGGATGTGAATTTAAAAGGTGTTTCGTTCATTGTCGTTCCCTCCCGTTGATTATATATTATTGAGTTGTTATAACTCGTCTATCCACTTTCTGCCAGATTTGGTGTAGCTCCAAATGGCTAAGCTCATACCAATAACAGCTCCTATACACATTACTAAAGCAAATCCTTCCATAATATAATGTTTTTAATCGTTATACTTCATTACATTGTTCGCAAATAATGCAAAGCTTATAGCGCTCAATGAGCCTGCAATGATGCAGACGTAATTAAATACACCCATCTCGTCACCGGTAATCATTGGAGATAATCCGCCTATACCGGTTCCGCTGATGAACAAGTTAGATACCCCATAGAGGTAATGTGATAGCCCCGACCTTCTGTCGTGCTCTTTTGATAATTTACTAACCATGTTGCAATATTCCATTTTAAATTTGACAAACAATGGCGTTTCGGCGTTAAAAACGCCTACTTCGTTAAATTTTCAATGCAAAGGTACAAAAAAAAGCGGAAATATTTCTGATTATCAGAAAAAACTAGTATCTTTGTAGCACATATAGTGTAAATTTAACATAAATATGGTATTATGAATCAGCAAGATCTAAACCAAATCGCTGCTCGCGGTATCTCCGAGCAGCAGATTGAACATCAGTTGGAACAAATCAAGAATGGTTTCCCTTTCCTCAAACTTGAGGGCGCGGCTGCCATCGGTAAGGGTATCATGGCTCCTACAGCTCAGGAAGTAGAGGACTACGAGAAGGCGTGGAACGACTACAAGGCTGAGGGTCACAAGATTGTGAAGTTCGTACCTGCTTCAGGTGCGGCAAGCCGCATGTTCAAGAACATGTTTGCATTCCTCGATGCTCCATACGATGTTCCTACTACTGACTTCGAAAAACAATTCTTCGAGAATATCAAGAAGTTTGCTTTCCGCAAGGCACTCTGCGATAAGTGCCATGTAAACAACGAGAAGGGTATCATGTGCCTTATCAAGAAGGGCGATTACAAGGCTGTTGTGGCTAATCTCCTCAAGCCAGAGGGATTGAACTACGGTCAGTTGCCTAAGGGATTGCTCCAGTTCCACGAGTATGAGGACGAGGTTCGCACCCCAATGGAAGAGCACCTGGTTGAGGCTGCGCTCTATGCAAGCAGCAACGGCGAGGCTATTGTTCACTTCACCGTTTCTCACGACCATCTGGAACTCTTCAAGCAGATGGTAGCAGAGAAGGTTGACAAGTATGCACAGCGCTACGGCATCAAGTACAATATCTCTTTCTCTGAGCAGAAGCCTAGCACCGATACCATCGCTGCCAATCCAGACAATACTCCATTCCGTAACGAGGATGGCTCTTTGCTGTTCCGTCCGGGCGGTCATGGTGCACTCATCGAGAACCTCAACGAGATTGATGCTGATGTAGTATTCATCAAGAACATCGACAACGTGGTTCCTGATCGCCTGAAGGCTGAGACTGTTACCTGGAAGCAGGTGATTGCAGGTGTATTGGTTACTCTGCAGAAACAGGCTTTCAATTATCTGAAGGTTTTGGATTCTGGTCAGTACAACCATGAGAAGCTGGAGGAGATTATCCGCTTCGTTCAGCGCGACCTCTGCTGCCGCAAGGCTGATATCAAGGAGCTGGAGGATGCCGAACTGGTTATCTATCTGCGTAAGAAGTTGAACCGCCCTATGCGTGTCTGCGGTGTCGTTAAGAACGTAGGCGAGCCTGGTGGCGGTCCATTCCTTACTTATAACCAGGATGGTACCGTAAGTCTTCAGATTTTGGAGAGCTCTCAGATTGACAAGAATAACGAGGAGTACATGAAGATGTTTACCGAGGGTACTCACTTCAATCCGGTTGACCTCGTCTGCGCTACCAAGGATTACCAGGGCAATGCCTTCGATCTTCCTAAGTTCGTAGATCCATCTACCGGTTTCATCTCTAGCAAGAGCAAAAATGGTAAGGATTTGAAGGCACTCGAGTTGCCAGGTCTTTGGAATGGTGCGATGAGCGACTGGAATACAGTATTCGTAGAGGTTCCTCTCGGTACATTCAACCCAGTGAAGACCGTGAACGATCTGCTCCGCGACCAGCATCAGGCTGTAGAGGGTGGCATCAAGCACGAGCATCATCACGGAGAGGGCGGTTGCTGCGGTAAGCACTAATCTCCGATTCCGTATATCTCGATGGTAAGATATAAACACAATAAAGGCTCAGTTCCCGATTTTATTCGAGGATTGAGCCTTTATCATTGAACTATTAATGTGTCTGCTAAAAATTATAAGATGTTCTGAATCAAATAAAAAATAGCCTTTTGCTTCTGTTCTGCTAAAGGAAAACTATCTGATACAAAGGATAGGAATCCTTAGCAGGAAGTTCTTAGTTGTACCAAATTTCTCCACCTAATACTGTTGGATACTCTTCAGCTGTTGCTCTTTCTACAGGAGCCGTAATTTCTACGAACTCACCATACTTCTTTACCTTGTTAATGTTCATAATTTGTAGGGTTTGTTGATTTATTAATTTATATTACGGATTGGTATCTATTAAGGATACTGATCTTTTACTTTTTTCTACGCTGCAAAGTTACACAAAAAAATGATATGCAACAAGTTTTTTGGCTAAAAATCTGTCGATATTTAACCTTCTTTAAAGGTTTTCTGCATATTTCCTGCAATACTATTCAGTTTTAGTAGAATATTTTTGTTTGTTTCGCTAAATGACTCATAATGAGTGAGTAAATGACAGTTTGCCAATCTGTAGTTTAATCGTATACACTATCGGGAGACTGTCATTTACTTCATTGCTTCATTGTATGGATGAAGATTTCACCTTATATTATAAAGAGATTTCGCCCGCCAGGGATTCGGTCAGTTTTTCTCTTACCTTTTTGTTGTCTGCATATCTTCCTTGCAGATACATCATCTTGGTGACCATAGCCTCTACCGTAGAATCGTATCCGCTTATTACATGAGCAGTCTTCAACTGGAAGCCAGCTCCGTAGCGTTCCATCTCTACACTGCCCGTAAGACATTGACTGATATTCACGATGTTTACTCCGCGATGGGCAGCCTGATCCAGAAGACGCATGATCCATGGCGTGTGAGGAGCATTGCCTGAACCGAAAGTACGCATCACGATGCCGCGGAGGTCTGGTGATTCCATCACGTGGCGCACAATGTTATCCTGGATACCCGGGAAGAGACTGAACACGATGACATTCTGATCGAGCTTCAGATGTGGAACCATTGGCTTTCTGTAATCCGGTGTAAGAATGTGATGGTCGTGATATTGAAAATTGATTCCTACATCGCAGAGGTGAGGATAGTTGAATGATTCGAAAGCATGAAATCCCTCGGCATTGATCTTGATGGCACGGTTACCGCGAATTAGCTTGCCGTTGAAAAAGATGCATACCTCGGGTACCATCGGACGTCCTTCAGCATTCTTGGCAGAAGCAATCTCGATGGCTGTCATCAGATTCTCCTTGCCGTCGGTTCGCAATTCACCGATAGGCAACTGGCTACCCGTCAATATTACAGGCTTGGTCAGATTCTCAAGCATGAAAGATAGGGCAGACGAAGTGTAAGCCATAGTATCGGTGCCATGAAGAATTACGAATCCGTCATAGTCGTTGTAGTTGTTGGATATCATGCTTACGATTTCTGCCCAGCGCATAGGATCCATGTCGCTGGAATCGATAGGTGGGTCGAATTTTCGCACATCGATTTCTGCCTGAATGAGCTTGAATTCGGGCATGGAAGAAACGAGGTGATTGAAATCAAGAGGTTCCAGTACACCTGTCATCGGGTCCTTTCCCATACCGATGGTACCACCGGTATAGATGATGAGAATCTTTGGTTTTGCCATTTTCTATGTTTCTTTACATTTTGTCACGTTATCGGATGCAAAGATAATGAAAATATTTGTTTCTCCAAAACTTATTGGCTAAAAATGTATTTGAATTTTACAAAGTGTTACGAAATATTGGTAGAAAAGCAGATGAAAACTTCAATATGTCAGCATTTCCGGTCTTAAAAGCCCTTAATATAAAGAGGTATTAGCAAAGTTTAGCAAAATAAATGCATTTTTATTCGCTTGTTACAAAAAGAAATCGTACTTTTGCAGGCGATTTAATAAAAATACTAAGTTGTTATGGTAAAAATCACATTCCCAGACGGATCTGTTCGTGAGTATGAACAGGGCGTAACTGGCTTACAAATCGCCGAGAGCATCTCACCGGCTCTCGCTCGCAACGTTGTATCTTGCGGTGTTAATGGTGAGACAGTAGAGTTGAACCGTCCTATCAATGAGGATGCAAATGTAGAACTCTACAAGTTTGAGGATGAGCAGGGTAAGCACACATTCTGGCATACATCTGCCCACTTGTTGGCTGAGGCTCTTCAGGAGCTTTACCCAGGCATCCAGTTCGGCTTCGGTCCTGCCGTAGAGAGTGGTTTCTTCTACGACGTGATGCCAGCCGAGGGTCAGGTGATCTCAGAGAATGATTTCGCCAAGATTGAGGCTAAGATGATGGAACTTGCCAAGAAGAACGAACCTGTGGTTCGCAAGGAGGTGGCTAAGGCTGATGCGCTCGCTGAGTTCAAGGCTGACGGTCAGACTTACAAGTGCGAGCATATTGAGCAGGACTTGGAGGATGGTACCATCACCACATATACCCAGGGCAATTTCACCGATCTTTGCCGTGGTCCTCACTTGATGAACACTGGCCTTATCAAGGCTGTGAAGATTACAAGTGTGGCAGGTGCTTTCTGGCGCGGTGATGCCAAGCGCGAGCAGATGACCCGTATCTACGGTATCAGCTTCCCAAAGAAGAAGATGCTCGACGAGTACTTGGTAATTCTCGAAGAAGCTAAGAAGCGTGACCACCGTAAGATCGGTAAGGAGATGGAACTCTTCATGTTCTCAGAGCGTGTAGGTAAGGGTCTTCCTATCTGGTTGCCAAAGGGTACACAGCTCCGTCTGCGTCTGCAGGAGTTGCTCCGTTCTCTCCTGAAGCCTTACAACTATCAGGAGGTTATCTGTCCAGGTATCGGTGGCAAGAGTCTCTATGTTACATCTGGTCACTATGCTCACTATGGCAAGGATGCATTCCAGCCTATCCAGACTCCTGAGGAGGATGAGGAGTATATGCTCAAGCCAATGAACTGTCCTCACCACTGCGAGGTCTACGCTCGCAAGCCACGTTCTTACAAGGATCTTCCTTTGCGTATCGCAGAGTTCGGTACCGTATTCCGCTATGAGAAGAGCGGTGAGCTCCACGGTTTGACTCGTGTTCGTACATTTACTCAGGATGATGCTCACATCTTCGTTCGTTCAGATCAGGTGAAGTCGGAATTCGAGAATGTAATCGACGTGATCCTGAAGGTATTCAAGATCTTCGGTTTCGAGAACTACGAGGCACAGATTTCTCTCCGCGATCCTAAGGATACAGAGAAGTATATCGGTTCTGATGAGATTTGGGAAGAGAGCGAGAATGCTATCCGCGAGGCTTGCAAGGAGAAGGGTCTTGAGACTCGTGAGGAGATTGGCGAGGCTGCCTTCTATGGTCCTAAGCTCGACTTCATGGTAAAGGATGCCATCGGTCGTCGTTGGCAGTTGGGTACCATCCAGGTGGACTACAACTTGCCAGAGCGTTTCAAGCTGGAGTATACAGCCGAGGATAACTCTAAGAAGACTCCTGTGATGATTCACCGTGCACCATTCGGTTCACTGGAGCGATTCACTGCCGTTCTCATCGAGCATACAGCCGGTCACTTCCCATTGTGGTTGACTCCAGATCAGGTTGCAATTCTCCCTATCTCTGAGAAGTTCAACGACTATGCCCAGAAGGTACGTCAGTATCTTGACAAGCAGGGTGTACGTGCTCTCGTTGATGACCGTAACGAGAAGATTGGCCGCAAGATTCGTGACAACGAGTTGAAGCGTGTTCCTTACATGGTTATCGTAGGTGAGAAGGAGAGTGCCGAGGGCCTCGTTTCTATGCGTAAGCAGGGTGGTGGCGAACAGGCTACCATGAGCATGGAAGAGTTCGCTCAGCGCATCAATGCCGAGGTTGCAGAGCAATTGAAGGCCGCTGAAGAGTAAAAATGAGATATAAATCCGCAGGTTTCTTTGGAAATCTGCGGATTTTTTTAAAATAACCCACTGAAAATTTGGTGGTTTCACAAAATAATCGTAACTTTGCAGCCGTTTAATCAAAAAGACAAAAAAGAATATATCGAATAGTTAATGAAAAATGACAAAATGAAAAATCAGTACCGCGTAAACGAACAGATTCGTGCACGCGACGTGAGAGTAGTGAGTGATGGTGGAGCAGAAGTGATGCCAGCACGTAAGGCGTTGGAGTTGGCACGTCAGCAAGAGCTTGACTTAGTCGAGATATCTCCTAATGCGCAACCACCCGTTTGCCGTATAGTTGACTATTCTAAATTCCTTTACCAGCAGAAGAAGCATGCAAAGGAAATGAAGCAGAAGCAGGTAAAGGTGGAGACCAAGGAAATCCGTTTCGGACCTCAGACCGATGAGCACGACTATCAGTTCAAGCTCAAGCACGCTATGGAGTTCCTCAACGAGGGTAACAAGGTTCGTGCATACGTTTTCTTCCGTGGTCGCTCAATTCTCTTCAAGGAGCAGGGTGAGGTTCTTCTTCTCCGTTTCGCCAATGATTTGGAAGAGTACGGAAAGGTAGAGCAGATGCCAAAGCTTGAAGGTAAGAAGATGTTCCTCTACATGAGTCCTAAGAAGGCTGGTACTGCTAAGAAGAGCCAGCAGAAGATGGACCGTGAGAAGCGAGAGGCTGAAGCTAAGGCTGCTGCAGATGCAGAGCGCGCTGCTAATGCTGAGAAGAATGGCTTGCTAGCCAATGCTAAAGGCGGCGATGCCCTGAAGAAACTCGCAGAAGGAACAGAGGATTAAGAAAAAAAGATGCGTAACGCCCTGGTATATGCGTTGCCATCGCTATAATAAATAACAATTTAAAATTAAAAGTAAAAATGCCAAAAGTAAAGACTAATTCCGGCGCAAAGAAGAGATTCCGTTTCACCGGTACAGGTAAGATTAAGCGTCATCACGCTTTTCACAGTCACATCTTGACTAAGAAGACAAAGAAGCAGAAGAGAAATCTCCTTGGTGAGACTCTCGTAGACCGTTCAAACTTGAAGCAGGTTCGCGACTTGCTCTGCCTCCGTTAATTATTAACTTTTTAGTCGAACTTTTAAAGAAAAAAAATTATGCCAAGATCAGTAAATCACGTTGCATCAAAAGCAAAAAGAACAAGAATCTTGAAGCTCACTAAGGGTTACTATGGAGCTCGCAAGAATGTATGGACAGTAGCTAAGAACACTTGGGAGAAGGGTCTTACCTACGCTTATCGCGATCGTCGTAACAAGAAGCGCACATTCCGCGCATTGTGGATCCAGCGTATCAACGCTGCTGCTCGCCTCGATGGTATGAGCTACAGCCAGTTGATGGGTGCTCTTCACAAGGCTGGTATCGAGATCAACCGTAAGGTTCTCGCTGACCTCGCTGTTAACAACCCTGAGGCTTTCAAGGCTATCGTTGCAAAGGTGAAGTAAATCCGACGCTAGGCTCTTTTCTACCGTGATTTTTTCTCGTAAGAAAGTGTTTAGCCTCTAGATTAAAGAAAACTGAAGATTGCATTGGTTGGAAGTATTTCCGCTGATGCAATCTTTTTTTATGCCCGGAAAATAGAAAATTCCTCAAGAATGATTAAATAATTCCTCAAAATCTTGCATATTATTATATTTCTTCGTATATTTGCAAGGTTCATTAAAAGCATACTATTATGAAAGAAAAAAAATATCATATAGATTTGCATGAGGGTGAGGATATGGTAGCTGAGCCTACGCCAACTCATCGTGTTTCGGTGATGGAGCATGCTGTGCCTATGCCGATGAGTGGTTTCGAGAATCATAAAGAGGTTTTAGATGAAATTCCGGAGTTGGGTAATCATTTCTCCTGGGAGAGTTTGATGGAGAGCATTGAGTATTGTAAAACCATTGCGGATGATCCAACGAAGTGGGAGCCATACGATGATTTTAAAGAACGTCTTTATCAGGATTTCCCATGGCTAAAGTAATCATTCACTCTCTTTTCGAACAGAAACTTCATGAGTATGTTGAAGAAGCTTATGAGGTTTATGGTAGAAAAACGGCTCGTAGATGGATGACGGAAATTGATAAGATCAAGAGTTTTTTGGAGGTCTTTCCAGAAGGAAGGCCGCCTTTTAATGGTGCTCCTGATTTTCCATACCAGCTGCGAGGCGCTAATTTCATGAATAATTTTAAGTTGATTTATTATTATCTCGAAAAGATGGATGAAGTTCATTTCGTAGATATTTGGGATATGAGAAAGAACCCATCCAGCTTTTGGAAACAAGAAGAATAACTTATAAAAAGCAAAAAATCCCCAGCTATCATTCATTTGATGGCTGGGGATTTTTCATTTACTTCTTAATCATCTTCTTGGTTTCACCATTGGTGTACTTCACGATGTAAACCTGACCACTCTGCATGTCTGTAACCTGCTGACCAGCCGTGTTGTAGATAGCCTTCACGCCGTTTGGCAGGGTGAGGGTCTCAACGTTCTTGATGCCAGTGGTATAGCCCTTGAGGGTGATGGTGCGGGTTACGCAATTCTTCAGGTCGTTGGAAGTAACGGTGAAGCTTACGAAGGTATCAAAATCATCAGCGGTAATCTTCTTGGTAACGTAGGCACCAGCACCGATAGCTTCCAACTGGAAATTGTTGATATCCAATTCCTTATCGTAATTCTTAATCTCCAACTCACCTGATTCATTAAACTTGCCAGTGATGTCTTCACCATCCATGGTAACCTTCTTCACGTCAGCATTATAAACCATCTCTACATCGTCCACATACAAAACGTCTGGGTTGGTCTCGCTCTTGCTGCCGCCGCTTGGCACAGCGCAGGTTGACATGGTTACGAGGGCTGCCTTAGGCATCTCATTCTTATTATCGTAGGTGAATGGGATAGTGATCTCCTGCCACTCGTCCTTGCTCTCGATAGAAGAGTTCTGGGCACGGGCGATGATGTTGGCTGCATACTTGTCATCCTCTGGGTCCTGAGCATAGTCGCCATTGGTCAAGAGGGCGCTGATGGTAGCCTTAGGATTCTCGTTGCCGTCGCCAGCCTTGAACTTCACCCATACCTTCATGGAATCAGGTTTGTTGTTGAGCACTGCATAGAATGGATCGCCGTTGGCATCAACATCTGTTGAGCTGAAATCCAGGAATGAGCAGTTGTTCTTGCTTGATGCAGTCATGCTGCCAGCCTTCAAGCGGCCGGTGGTGATGGTACCGTTGGCAGAAGCCACAACCAATGTACCCAACTTCACTGGAGTAGAAACAATCTTTACACACTGCTTGTTGTCTTCTGCTGCGTTCTTGCGCACCTCAGAAGAAGCATAGGTATGTACAGCTGCTGAAACCCTGCTTGCCATGCTGCCCGTAGAGCTCATGAAAGAGTGCCATCCATTAGGCTCCTTGCTCTTGGCGCTGTCATAGGTTGCCTCGTGGAAATTCTCGAAACCGGCGTTTGGCAACTGACCCATTTCGTTGCAATTCTTGCCGAGCTTTACGCCAACAATCATGTTGCCAGTCAATGGAATATTGAGGTAGGCGTTGAAATTGTCGCCCTTCAGTTCTCCCTTCAGGAGGATGTTCACGTTGCCGAGACCTGGTCCCATCCAGTTTTTGCTCTCATCGTCACCTGCTGTAATCTGGATATCCTTTGCTGCATTGAGCATGATAACATTGCCGCATTTGGTTGCCTCTACGTCCTGGATTACGATATTGCCTACAGGCATTATACCGTTCATGTCGAAGTTGAGCAGGCTCATGGTGTATTTGTCGTCGTTCTGCTTATCCACGTTCACCTTGATGTCGCCCACAGGCATGTCATTTCCCATCAAGTTAACCACGAGAGGGCAGGTGTAGTCCTTTGCCATCATCGACATAGAGCAGAGTGCTGCTGCTACTAAAGTAAAAATTTTCTTCATAAGTTTTCCTTTCTTTTATTATGATATAATTGATTTTTCTCTCCTATACATTATTATATATAAGATATTCTGGAGCAGATTTCCTATTTCAGCTGATAGCTCAGTCCGATGGTGCCGTAGATAGGATACATCGACTGTTCTATCACGTGGAAGTCTTTCTTGAACACTTCCGATAAGCCCCAGGTTAGGCCCACGTAGGCACCCCAGCGCTTCGAGAAATACCAGTCGGCACCCACATCGATGCCAAACTGCCAGTTGCGCATATCGCTTGAGAAGTCGTATTCGCCACGCTCTCCGTCCTCATGGCCCAGCTCAACCTTAGGTCCCGTAGGGTCGCCCTGGCGCAGATAACCGTCGTAGGCATTGCCCTCAAACTTATGTGCGGTGACATAAGAGAAGTAAGGACCCAGCTTCAGGCGAAGCTTCTCGGTGACGTCGTAAGTGGCTTGTACTGGGATAGTTGCAAGACTTTGGTCAACCTTAGTTATCACGTTGCCCGTGAACATGCCCTCCAGCTGCTCACCACCTTTCACCATGGTCATGTGGTAGTTCTTCACTCCCGCATCAATCTTCATGCCCTTGCCCTCGAAGTGGAGACCGAACATCAGGCCCCACTTGTTATCCAGGGGATAGTGGGCATCGATGCCGAGCAGCAGGTTAGGCTGCAGCGTATAGCTGTGAAGGGTGCGGATGGTGGCTGGCATGCCGATAGGGGCAGTGCCACCCAGATTGTAGCCGATGCGCGCCTGGTAGGTGAAGTGGTGGAGCAGTTCTCCCAACTTCTCTCCCCGTGCCTGAAGGGCAAAGAGGGATAGGGCAGCGGCTGATATAATGAATGACTTTTTCATTGTCTTGTCTTCTTTTTTTGTAAAACTTCTTATTCTTTTTCGCAGGTGATGCGGAACTTGTCCACCCACAGGGTGCTTCCGATGGCTCCCATGAACGAGGCGCCTTCTACGCTCGATGAACTGACGATGGCCATGCTGTAGCCCATGTTCTTCAGCTTCTGCACATCCACCTCCTTCTTGTAGATGAAGTCGATGTCGAAGTGGGTCCACTCTGGCGTGTCGTCGATATCAGGCACGATGGCGAGTGCCACTACCTGTGGACTGGTCTGCACGTTGTCGCCATAGAGCACGACGCTGTTGCCCTCCTCGTCGTGGTTGTCGTAGAACACGGCATAGATGGTGCCGTAGTCTTTCTTGCCTTCCACCACCTTCTTCTGGCGGTTGGTGAACACATCGCCACGCTTGTATTTGTAGTAGCCGCTGAATCTGGTAGGCTTGAAACTTACCGGCACGCCAAACTGGGTAGCCTTCATGGCATCCTTCAGTGCCTGGGTGGCATCGAACTTACCTATAAAGAGGTTGCCGGCAGCAATAGGCATCTTTGCCATCGAACCGAAGCTTCCGGTGTCGCAGGTGGTGAGTTTCACGCAGGCTCCGTCGTAGCCTTCTTCCACGGGCACGGTAGGGTATTCATCCGGTTTTGCCGAACCCTTGCTCATGTTGAAGCCCGGGTTTCCGGTGGCCCAGTTGTTGGCAAGCGTACCGTCGTCGTTCTTGTCGCTCCAGACATAATATTTATGGACGGGCTTGTTTTCGTTGAGGAAATAGTTTTCGAAGTCGTACTTCATCACTTCGTAAACCACGGGCGGGAAGGTGAATCCCACTCTGTACTGCCGTTTCCAGTTGCCATCCTCGGAAGTAACGGTGTAGGTTACTTGCCCGTTGGTGAAATCCTGCACCGAACCGTTGGCAGGCGATAGGGTAGCACCTGGGGTAATCTGGAATTTCGGTGCGAAGTGCGAGAGATCGGTTCCCTTTTTTACGAGGAAGCAGATTTCATTTTCCGTAGACATCACGTTCTGTAGGGTATCTGTAGCTTTGAGGAAGCATTCTTCCCAGTTGCCGCTGTTGGGGATGAAGGCCTGCTCGATGTCGCATTCGGCATTGAGTGGTTCTTCCTTGAAGCAGGAGGAGAGGGTAGTGATGCAACTCATTGATAGAGCGGCTACTATAAATCTAGACTGTTTCATATCTTGAACTTTTATTCCTTTTGTAATCTGGAGAATCGCTTCTCTTTCTTTTCAGATAATTCTTGAGAGAATGATTTCTCTAGCTTATATAAATTATTGCTTTATCGGTTGCAAAGATAAACAGAAAACTTGAAACTACCAAATGTTTTTGTGTTTTTCGACATGTTTTGCTAGAAAAATGCCATGAATTAGCGGTTTTAGAACATGAATTAATGGAGTAGAGTTACTGGAGTTGGTAGGTATCACTTGATAGTTTTTTTTTTAAAACACATAATAAAAAAGGGAACTGAAATCTCATTACTGAAATTTCAGTCCCCTGAATGTTATTTAGCTAATGAATAGCAAATGCCTGATCTGTTTAAGATTAAGCCTTGCCCTCCATCTGAGCCTTCAACTTAGCGAGTGCATCGATATCACCGAGTGATGTGCTAGCAGCAACGTTGTTGATCATAGCTGTCTCGTTGTTGTTCTTGCGACCGCCGTTTGCACGCTTGTGAGCTGGCTTAGCAACAGGCTCGTTACCCTCCTCGAATGTACGAGAGTGAGAGAGGATGATGCGCTTTGTCTCCTTAACGAACTCGATAACCTTGAAGTCGAGAGTCTCGCCCTTCTTAGCCATTGCGCCGTCCTCCTTAGTGAGGTGCTTAGGAGTAGCGAAACCTTCACCACCCTCAGCGAGAGCTACAACAGCACCCTTGTCCATCAACTCAGTGATAGTACCCTGGTGAACAGAACCTGGAGTGTAGATTGCCTCATACTCATCCCATGGGTTCTTCTCCAACTGCTTGTGGCCGAGGCTCAAGCGACGGTTCTCCTTATCGATTTCGAGAACTACTACATCGATAGAAGCGCCTACAGAAGTGAACTCAGATGGGTGCTTAACCTTCTTAGTCCAAGAGAGGTCAGAGATGTGGATCAAACCATCAACACCTTCCTCAAGCTCTACGAAGATACCGAAGTTAGTGAAGTTGCGAACCTTAGCTGTGTGCTTGCTGCCAACAGGATACTTAGTCTCGATAGCCTCCCATGGATCTTCCTTGAGCTGCTTGATACCAAGGCTCATCTTGCGCTCAGCGCGGTCGAGAGTCAGGATAACTGCCTCTACCTCGTCACCTACCTTCATGAAGTCCTGAGCAGAACGCAAGTGCTGGCTCCAAGACATCTCAGATACGTGGATCAAGCCCTCTACACCTGGAGCAATCTCAACGAATGCACCGTAGTCAGCCATAACCACTACCTTACCCTTCACGTGATCACCTACCTTGAGGTTCTCATCGAGAGCATCCCATGGATGTGGAGTGAGCTGCTTCAAACCGAGAGCGATACGCTTCTTCTCCTCATCGAAGTCGAGGATAACAACGTTGATCTTCTGGTCGAGAGATACAACCTCGTGTGGATCGCTTACGCGGCCCCAAGAGAGGTCTGTGATGTGGATCAAACCGTCAACACCGCCGAGGTCAACGAATACACCGTAAGTAGTGATGTTCTTAACGGTACCCTCGAGGATCTGACCCTTCTCGAGCTTGCCGATGATCTCCTTACGCTGCTGCTCGAGCTCCTGCTCGATGAGAGCCTTGTGAGATACAACGACATTGCGGAACTCCTGGTTGATCTTTACAACCTTGAACTCCATTGTCTTGCCTACGAATACGTCGTAGTCGCGTATAGGGTGAACGTCGATCTGGCTTCCTGGCAAGAAAGCTTCGATACCGAAAACGTCAACAATCATACCGCCCTTAGTGCGGCACTTGATGTAACCCTGGATAACTTCCTCGTTCTCGAGAGCTGCATTAACACGCTCCCAAGACTTGCTGAGGCGAGCCTTCTTGTGAGAGAGTACCAACTGACCCTTTACGTCCTCCTGGTTCTCTACATAAACCTCAACCTTGTCGCCTACCTTGAGGTCTGGGTTGTAACGGAATTCAGAAGCAGGGATAATACCATCGCTCTTGTAACCGATGTTTACGATAACCTCTTTCTTGTCTACAGAGATTACTGTACCCTCTACAACCTGGTGTTCTGTTACCTTGTTAAGAGTTTCGTCATAGGCCTTCTCGAGGTCTGTTTTGCTGACGTTTGCGCTTGTGCCATTCTCAAACTCATCCCAATTGAAGTCGTCCAATGGCTTTACGTTCTTTAAATCTGACATAAAAAATAATTAAAAAATTAAAATTAATAAAGTTTGACTTTATGTGAATTGTATAAATCGGGAGCAAAATTACTCATTTTCTTTGAGTTACAGGCATTTACTCTTGAATTTCTTCTTTTTGTTAGTAATATTTAACTAAAATCGCTGTTTTTAGTGGATTCTTTCGGGAAAATACATCATATATATATACGCATAACCCTTTCAATATTCTGATAACTTCCTCCTCGATGTTTCTTCCTGTGATGTTCTTCTCTGTTATCCGTGTTTTCATCTGATTCTATGATGAAAATGAAGAGGGAAGAAAAATAATGGCGAAAGAAAAAGCCGGACGAAATTTTTATTTGTATGAAAAATGAGTTAAATTCATTAAAAAAAGACACCGGAATGTTGGCGATTACAAAATAATTGTTACCTTTGCGCTCAAAATGTAATGAATATAATAAAATAATGATATGACACTAGTCATCCTTGCCATACTGATACTGGCATATATTCTCATTGCAACCGAGAATATTACCAAGGTGAACCGTGCTGCCGTAGCCATCTTTGCTGGAACGGTAGGATGGGTTCTCTATATCTGTTTCGGTATGGACTTCGTGACCAGTGAACACTCTTCTGATTATTCACGCTATCTGAATCTCGGAATGTGGAACGAGATAGAATCCACCAGTACAACGGTGAAGTATTTTATTGCCCGTAACATCTTCCTTCCTTATGTGGGTAGAGCAGCAGAAATCGTACTCTTCCTGCTTGCCACTATGACGATAGTTGAAATTCTCAATAACAACGGTTGCTTCGATTTCATACGCCAGTTGTTACGTACCCGAAGCGCCAAGAAAATGCTATGGATTCTCGCTGCCGTGACCTTTGTTATTTCGGCAAATCTCGATAATCTTACTACAACAGTGATGATGCTTACGATGATGCATGGGGTAATTCCAAACCGTCGTCAGCGCATGGTGTATGGAGGTGCCATTCTTCTTTCTGCCAACTGTGGCGGAGCTCTTACCGTTATCGGAAATCCGGAAGGACTGGTGATGTGGAATATGGGTGCTGTAACGGCTACTCATTATTTCCTGTCGCTTCTGCTGCCATGTCTTGCAGCCTGGCTCATTCCGTTGGTGATGATGCAGCGCATGCTGCCGGAAAGAGTAGAGACAGAATGGATTGCTATGCCATACCGCGGGGATGATACCCGTCTCAATGTATGGCAGCGCTTGCTGATGCTCTTTGTGGGCATCGGTGGATTGTGGTTTATCCCTACCTTCCATAATATTACGAAATTAAGTCCTTTCCTCGGTGCGCTCTGCGTATTGGGCGTACTTTGGATTGTGAACGAGATATTTAACCGTAAACTCATGAATATGGATGCGATGGCTGACCGTCGTACTCCTAGAGTGTTCCAATACGGAGTCGTCCAGATGATTCTCTTCGTGATGGGTATCATGCTTGCCATCGGAGTGGTGAAGGAGACCGGCGCTTTTGACGATTTTGCCGCTCTTCTCAACTCTGTCGGTATGGATGATAAGCATCCTGGTGTGTTACTGCATGGTGTCTTGGCAGGTATAGTCAGTACTGTACTTGACAACTTTGCTACAGCCATGAATTTCTTCTCCCTTCATGATCTGGCAAGTGTGAATGATCCTTCATTCAGCATGCTTACTGATTATCATACCAATGGTATCTACTGGCAGATGATTGCATATTGCGTAATGGCTGGTGGTAACGTTCTTGGTATCGGTACAATCAGCGGTCTTGCCCTGATGAAGATGGAACGTATGCACATGGGATGGTATTTCCGCAATATTGGCTGGAAAGCTTTGATGGGTGGCGTCATCGGACTTGCTATCCTTTGGCTCTCCCATATCCTGGTGGCTGGTGCCGCAAACCTAATTATTTAAATCGATAAGCCCAAACAAAGCAAGGGGTATACCCTTGGATACCTACTGTATATGTAGGGGTAATGGATGAAAAACATCATCCTGAGAGGATAATAAACTAACATTAAAAAAATATATATAATATAATAAGGTATAGTTATGGCAAAGATTAAGACTATTGGAATTTTAACATCTGGAGGAGATGCTCCAGGTATGAATGCTGCTATCCGTGCGGTTACCCGTTCGGCTATCTACAACGGTTTCACTGTGAAAGGTATCTATCGTGGTTACGATGGTCTCATCAATGATGAAATTAAAACCTTTTCTACAGAGAATGTAAGCGGTATCATCGGCACAGGTGGTACGATGCTGAAGACAGCCCGTTCTAAGGAATTCATGACTGAAGAAGGTCGCCAGAAGGCATTTGAAACGATTCAGAAAGAGGAAATAGATGCACTTGTCGTGATTGGCGGTAACGGTTCGCTGACAGGTGCGATGAATTTCGCACGTGAGTTTGATGTATGCTGCATCGGATTGCCAGGAACAATTGATAATGACCTTTATGGTACAGACAATACAATCGGTTATGATACTACGATGAATACCATTGTAGAATGTGTAGACCGCATCCGTGATACTGCGCAGAGCCACGAGCGTATCTTCTTTATCGAGGTGATGGGCCGTGATGCCGGTTTCCTGGCGCAGAATTCAGCTATCGCCAGTGGAGCAGAGGCAGCTATCATTCCAGAGGATTCTACCGATGTAGACCAGTTGGCTCAATTCATGGAGCGTGGTATCCGTAAGTCTAAGAAGAGCTGTATCGTAATCGTGTCAGAGAGTCCTAAGTGCGGTGCTCTTTATTATGCCGACCGTGTGCGTAAGGAGTTCCCTGAGTTTGATGTACGTGTATCTATCCTGGGCCACTTGCAGCGTGGCGGCCGTCCATCAGCCCGTGACCGTATTCTTGCGAGCCGTACCGGTTGTGGTGCCATTGAGGCTATCATGCAGGGACAGCGCAATGTGATGATTGGTGTGCGCAACAACGAGGTGGTATACGTGCCACTTTCTGAAGCCATCCGCTCAGATAAGCCATTCGACCGTAAACTGATCAAGGTTTTGGACGAGTTGAGTATCTAATTTATAGAGATAAGGGTAAGAAGAGAGGAGTTTGGACTCCTGACTTCTTGCTTTTGCATAGGAAAATGGTTTAAAGGGAACTAAAAATGGTTTAATAAGGTATAAAAGCCGAATAAAACTTTTAATTAATTTGTGGTTTCCATAAATTGTTGTTACTTTTGCAGCCAAGAATAATATAAATATATATAACATTTAAACTAATAAGCTTATGTCACAAATTAATGGACGTATCTCTCAGATTATCGGTCCTGTTATCGACGTTTACTTCGATACAAAGGGCGAGAATCCAGAGAAGGTGCTTCCTAAAATTTATGAAGCTCTGAAGGTAAAACGTCCAGACGGACGCGAACTTGTCATCGAGGTGCAGCAGCATATCGGTGAGGATACGGTTCGCTGTGTCGCTATGGATAATACTGACGGCTTGCAGCGCGGCTTGGAGGTTATCCCTACAGGTAACCCAATCCAGATGCCAGCCGGAGAGCAGATCAAGGGCCGTATGATGAATGTCATCGGACAGCCTATTGATGGTATGAATGAATTGGACATGAAGGGTGCTTATCCTATCCACCGTGAGGCTCCGAAGTTTGACGAACTTTCTACTCACAAGGAGATGCTTGCTACCGGTATTAAGGTGATTGACCTGCTTGAGCCTTACATGAAGGGTGGTAAGATTGGTCTTTTCGGTGGTGCCGGTGTAGGTAAGACGGTGCTCATCATGGAGTTGATCAACAACATTGCCAAGGGACACAACGGTTACTCTGTATTCGCTGGTGTAGGTGAGCGTACTCGCGAGGGTAACGACTTGATTCGAGACATGCTCGAGTCTGGTGTTATCAAGTATGGCGAGAAGTTCCGTAAAGCTATGGAAGAAGGTAAGTGGGATCTCTCACTTGTCGATCCTGAGGAACTTGCCAAGAGTCAGGCTACCTTGGTATATGGTCAGATGAATGAGCCACCTGGGGCACGTGCTTCTGTAGCTCTCTCTGGTTTGACCGTAGCTGAGGAGTTCCGTGATCATGGAGGTAAGAATGGTGAGGCAGCGGATATCATGTTCTTCATCGATAACATCTTCCGTTTCACCCAGGCTGGTTCTGAGGTATCTGCGCTGTTGGGTCGTATGCCATCAGCCGTAGGTTATCAGCCAACGCTGGCTTCTGAGATGGGTGCCATGCAGGAGCGAATCACTTCTACCAAGAATGGTTCCATCACCTCTGTACAGGCCGTTTATGTGCCTGCCGATGACTTGACCGACCCTGCTCCAGCCACCACCTTTACTCACCTGGATGCTACCACAGAGCTTTCCCGTAAGATTGCATCTCTCGGTATCTATCCTGCCGTAGACCCGCTGGGTTCTACCTCTCGTATCCTCGACCCGCTGATTGTGGGCAAGGCGCACTACGATTGTGCACAGCGAGTAAAGCAGTTGTTGCAGCGTTATAACGAGTTGCAGGATATCATCGCCATCCTCGGTATGGATGAGCTCTCTGATGAGGATAAGTTGACCGTGAACCGTGCACGCCGTGTACAGCGTTTCCTGAGCCAGCCATTCACCGTAGCAGAGCAGTTTACCGGTTTGAAGGGTGTGATGGTTCCTATCGAAGAGACTATCAAGGGCTTCAACGCCATCCTCGACGGTGAGGTAGATGACCTGCCAGAGCAGGCATTCCTCAACGTAGGTACTATCGAGGATGCCAAGGAGAAGGCTAAGCAGTTGCTCGCAGCAGCACAGGCGTAATCTTTAAATCCACGGCTTATGTTACAGCTAAAGATAGTATCTCCTGAGAAAGTAGTCTTCCAGGGTGAGGTAGAGAGCGTACTGGTTCCGGGAACCCTCGGCTCGTTCGAGATTCTCAAGGATCACGCGCCTATCATCTCTTCGCTCGAAGTGGGCAAGGTGGAATACACTACCAAGGAAGGCAAGCAGGTAATGAATATCAAGGGCGGATTCGTGGAATGTAAGAAAAACGAAGTAAGCCTTTGTGTAGAAGTATAATTTAGTTAATAGTTGACAGCTATATTGATAAAATAGAATAATGGAAAAAGACGAAAAGTTGCGCTTGCAGACTATCAGACAGGCGAGCATCAGGTATAAGCAGATTTCTTTGTGGCTTACAGCAGCAGTGGCTCTTGCCGTGCTCTTTGCCTGCAGATTATCAGCTCAATGCGATGATATGATAGCCCAGGTTGTTAACCCGCTGGTAGTGAGTGCGATATTCTCACTCGTTGCAAGTACTGCTTATGGTGAAGCATGGAAGGCTGTTGCAAAGTCATCGCCAGCCAATCTCGCCAAGTTCTACATGGCGGCGCTGGTCATCAAGATGGTAGCCGGTACATTGGTGTTCCTCATCTATGTGCTGGTATGCGACAGGCAGAATATTCTGGGCTTTACCGCCATCTTCGCCCTTTTCTATGTCGTACTTCTCGTGTTCGACTGCATCTACTTCGCTCGGGTAGAGAAAAAGAATCGTCTTTCATAAGCGGTTCTGAAACAAATAATTAATAAACAAAAGTAAGAATTAAAGAATATGAAACATCTCAAGCAATTCCTCTTGATGGCGATGCTGCTCTTCACGCTGGCACCTCTGCAGGTATCGGCTAAGGAGAACATCGATGTGAAAGAGATATTGTGGGGTCATATCAAGGATTCTTATGAATGGCATATCACCAAGGTGGGAGATCATCCCGTAGTGATTCATCTGCCAATCATCGTTAACACCACTTCGGGCTGGCACGTGTTCTGCAGCAGCGAATTCTCTGAAGAAAGAGACGCCAACGGCGACCGTCCCGGACCTTATAATCTGGTGATCAAGAACGGTGATGCACAGACGAATCCCAACAAGATAGTAGAGAAGGTGGGAGCCCAGGAGGTTCGTCCTCTCGACATCTCCATCACGAAGACCGTTTGCGTGCTCTTCATCGATGCTATCATCCTGTTGGTTTGTATTCTGATTCCAGCTCGCTGGTGCAAGAAGCACAAGATAGATGATCCGGCACCTAAGGGATTTGTAGGACTGATGCACATGTTCATCATGTCAGTATATGAGGATGTGATCAAGGCTACGCTCGGTAAGGAGGCGCCAAAGTACGCACCATGGTTGCTTACTTGCTTCTTCTTCATCTTCGTGGCTAACATCATGGGTATCGTACCATTCCCTCCAGGTGGTGGTAACCTGACGGGTAATATCGCCTGCACCGCATTCTTCGGTGTAACGACATTCCTCATCACCAACTTTACCGGTACCAAAGAATACTGGAAGGAAATCTTCTGGCCAGAGGTACCAACCTGGTTGAAGGTCCCTGTGCCACTGATGCCATTCATCGAGCTTTTCGGTATCTTCACGAAACCGTTGGCTCTGATTATCCGACTCTTCGCCAACATGATGGCTGGTCACGCAATTGCTCTTGCCTTTGCAGCTATCATCTTCATTATGTTCAACATCAGTGAGGATGCCATCACCAACTATCTGGCGGGTACGGGTATGACAGTAGTAAGTGTTGCGATGAGTGTCTTCATGATGCTCCTCGAAGTTTTGGTAAGCTACATTCAGGCATTGGTATTCACCATGCTGAGTGCAGTATTCATCTCGCTGGCTCATGTAAAGCCTCATGAGGCAGAGCCAGAGGTAGTGAAGTAGTTTATAGTTTATAATTTATAGTTTATAGCTTATAGATTACGGATCTAATTTCATTCAGATAATAAACAAAGAAAATATTAATAACTTAAATTTTAAGATTATGTTATCACTTTTATTAGCAGCAGATGCTCTTGCAAAGTTAGGTGCCGCAATCGGCGCAAGTTTGGCCGCAATTGGCGCAGGTATTGGTATTGGCCGTATCGGTGGCCAGGCTATGGATGCTATGGCACGCCAGCCAGAGAAGATGGGCGACCTCCGTTCTTCTATGATTATCGCAGCTGCGTTGGTTGAGGGTGTTGCGTTCTTCGCTGTCATCATCGCCATCCTGGCAATCGTTATGTAATCATCTCATCTGTCACTATCATCTGCCCCAAAGGAAGCCTCAGGCATCAGCCTGATGTCTTTCCGGGGCATGATAGAGATGATTATAGAGTTAGTTAAAATAAAACGTTTAAGTAAAACTTTAACCAGTATATATGGATTTATTAATTCCTGATAGCGGTTTGCTCTTCTGGATGACGCTGGTCTTCATCATCGTCTTTGTCATCCTTGCCAAGTTTGGCTTTCCAGCCATCATTGGCATGGTGATAGCGCGCAAGGCTTTCATTGATGATAGTCTGAAGAAGGCTCACGAAGCCAACGAGAAGCTTGCCAATATCCAAAAAGAAGGTGAATCCATCTTGCAGGAAGCTCGCGAGAAGCAGGCTGCCCTCCTCAAGGAGGCTGCCGAAACCCGCGATGCCATTGTAGAGAAAGCACAGGATAAAGCACGCGAAGAAGGCGCACGTCTCCTCTCTGATGCCAAGAAGCAGATTGAGACCGAGAAGCAGAATGCCATTCGTGAAATCCGAGGCCAGGTAGCCGAACTCTCTGTTCAGATTGCAGAGAAGGTGCTCAAGGCTAAACTCTCTGACGACAAGGCACAGATGGATATGATAAATCGACTGCTGGACGAGGTTTCTTCTGACAACAAATAGTAAAGCTTATGGATATAGGTGTAATATCGGTGCGTTATGCCCGTGCCCTCATCAAGGCTGCACTCGGCATGAAGCTCGAAGATCAGGTCTACCAGGAGATGCAGACGCTCTTTAAGAGCTACATCGACGTGCCTGAACTGAGATTTACGATAGACAACCCTATGCTTTCCAAAGACAAGAAAGAGGCACTTCTCATCACAGCCCTGGGCAAGAAGCCTACGGAACTGAGCAAGAAGTTTATCGCTCTCGTCTTGAAAGAGGATAGGGAGAGCACCCTGCAATTCATGGCTGCTTCGTATATCACTCTTTACAGGAAACAGAAGAACATCATCCGCGGTAAGCTGATCACCGCCACTGCCGTTGACGCCTCTACGGAGGACAAGATGCGCAAGATGGTGGAGCAGAGAACGAAAGGTACTGTGGAGTTCAAGACCGAGGTGAACCCTGAACTGATTGGCGGTTTCATCCTTGAGTATGATACTTACAGAATGGATGCGAGCGTAAAGACTAAGCTCAACAACATTCTGACACAGCTCAAAAAGTAAAAATAATTAAAGTAAATAACAAAATGTCAGATAAAATTAAACCAAGTGAGGTGTCTGAGGTTCTTCAGCAGCAGCTCCAGGAGGTTAATGGCTCTCAGCAGTTTGACGAGGTGGGTACTGTGCTTACCGTCAGCGATGGCGTGGCTCGTATCTATGGTCTGCGTAATGCCGAGGCTAATGAACTTCTTGAGTTTGAGAATGGAACCATGGCTATCGTCATGAACTTGGAGGAAGACAATGTAGGTTGTGTCCTCTTAGGTCCTACAGCTGGCATCAAGGAGGGACAGAGCGTGAAGCGTACACACCGTATTGCTTCTATCCGCGTAAACGACAACTTCCTCGGACGTGTCGTAAACCCTCTGGGTCAGGCTATTGATGGTCTGGGTGACATCGACCTCACCGATTCTTTCGAGATGCCTTTGGATCGTAAGGCACCTGGTGTAATCTATCGTCAGCCAGTAAAGGAACCTCTTCAGACTGGTTTGAAGGCGGTAGACTCTATGATTCCTATCGGTCGTGGACAGCGTGAGTTGATCATCGGTGACCGTCAGACCGGTAAGACTGCCATCGCAGTGGATACCATCATCAACCAGAAGAGTTTCTATGAGGCTGGCAAGCCAGTATATTGTATCTATGTAGCTATCGGTCAGAAAGCATCTACTGTAGCAGCATTGGTACAGAACCTCAAGGAGCATGGCGCCCTGCCATATACCATCATCGTAAGTGCTACCGCTGCCGATCCTGCAGCCATGCAGTATTACGCACCATTTGCCGGTGCAGCTATCGGTGAGTACTTCCGCGACCGCGGTTACTCAGCTCTCGTAGTATACGATGACTTGAGTAAGCAGGCTGTGGCTTACCGTGAGGTATCTCTGATCCTCCGCCGTCCATCAGGACGTGAGGCTTATCCTGGTGATGTGTTCTATCTCCACTCTCGTCTGTTGGAGCGTGCCGCTCGTATCAACGACCAGCAGGAGGTAGCCGAGCAGATGAACGACCTTCCAGAGTGCATGAAGGGTCACGTTAAGGGTGGTGGTTCTTTGACAGCCCTTCCTATCATCGAAACACAGGCAGGTGACGTATCAGCATACATCCCAACCAACGTGATTTCCATCACCGACGGTCAGATCTTCCTTGAGACCGACCTCTTCAACCAGGGCTTCCGTCCAGCGATCAACGTAGGTATCTCCGTATCTCGTGTAGGTGGTTCTGCCCAGATCAAGAGTATGAAGAAGGTGGCTGGTACACTGAAGATTGATATGGCTCAGTATCGTGAGTTGGAGGCCTTCTCTAAGTTCTCTAGCGATATGGATGCCGTAACAGCAATGACTCTGGACCGTGGCCGTAAGAACGACCAGTTGCTGGTTCAGCCTCAGTACCGCCCAATGCCGGTAGGCGAGCAGGTAGCTATTCTCTACTGTGGTGTTCACGGATTGATGCACGACGTGCCAATGGATAAGGTTCGCGACTGTCAGGATCAGTTCCTCGATGCTATGCGCAGCCAGCACGCTGATGTGATTGAGACTTTGGGCGATGGTAAACTCACCGACGATGCCATTAAGGCAGTCGAGGAGACCATGGCTAATGTTGCAGGACAATATAAAGCGTAATAGCCTATGCCGTCATTAAAAGAGATTAAAACTCGCATAGCCAGCGTTAACAGTACCCGTAAGATTACGAGTGCGATGAAGATGGTGGCTTCCAGTAAGTTGCATCATGCTCAGGTAGCTATCCAGAATATGCTGCCTTATGGAAATATGCTGGAACATATCCTCAAGAGTTTCCTGGTAAGTACTCCGAATGTCGACCATCCGTTGCAGTTGGAGCACAAGGAGATCAAGCGTGTAGCTCTTGTGGTATACAGTTCTAACAGCAGCTTGTGTGGTGGATTCAATTCCAACGTTATCAAGATGATGATGCATGCGGTGGACGAGTATAAGGCTCAAGGCATTGACGACATCACGGTATATCCTATCGGACGAAAAGTGGCAGAGAAGGCACAGAAACTGGGTTTGAAGATTGGCGGTAACTTTAATGATCTTGCCGATCATCCTCATGCCAGCGCCTGTGCAGATATCGCCCATTCACTTGCCAAGCAGTATGCTGCTGGTGAGCTCGATAAGGTGGAGATGATTTATCATCACTTTAAGAGTGCCGGTTCACAGATTCTGACCCGCAAGACTTTCTTGCCTATTGACCTCAGCACTGAGGCGATAGGAGTGGACAACGATCGTGATCTTACCTCTAATGTGGCTACGGCAAAGGCTCAGGAATATCTGCGCCAAAAGCAGGCTGAAGCTGACGGACGCCAGAGTTCTGAGGCAAAACCTCTGAATGATGACTTCATTGTAGAACCAGACTTGGAGACTGTTTTGGGAGTCTTGATTCCTAAGCAGCTTCGTCTGATGATTTATACAGCGTTGCTGGATAGCCAGGCGAGTGAGCATGCTGCCAGAATGGTGGCCATGCAGACCGCTACGGATAATGCCGATGAACTCTTGCGCGAACTCAACTTGCAGTACAACAAGAGTCGTCAACAGGCCATTACCAATGAATTGCTTGATATTGTGGGAGGTAGCGTAAACAACTAAGTTTCCTTCCATCTGTATAATGTTTAATCGGGGTAAATCACTTATTGAAAGAGATTTATCCCGATTTTATGTTTTGTATGCAAATAAAACAGTAAAATTAACTAATATTAAGAAAATGGCTTAAAAAACTAATTTTAGCTAAAGTTGCGCTAACATTCTTTCGTTTTTTTTTTTTTTTGTTAACTTTGCGGCGCGTTTGAGAACTAAACCAGGAAATATGAGGTTTAGTTACCCAAATGGGATTGCGGGTACAGCATCGCCTGGATCAGGGTTGCTCCGAATGACAGAAGCTTTACGAGAAGTATACTGTCTCAATCTCCTTGCTGCTTGTGACGACTCGTTTCGATACAAGGGGGAAGAGAAAATGTGTCTATATAAGAATACTTAAAATGAAAGAATGGACAATTCAATAAAAGATATCAATCATTCTCTAAGCATACAAGCCGAGACTCTTGGCGAACCAGCCGAGACAGAGGCATCATGGTATGCCATGCGCGTGTTCATGAACAAAGTGGCGCTTTGCCGAGACTTGTTCAATCTGTTCAACAACGTGCTTAAGGATTCTGACCAGATGAAAAACACATTCCCCGAAGATATGATGGGCGATGTGATGGAATATTACGCCCCCTTCGTAAAAGAGAGACATGTAAACAGCCAAGGCAAGAAGATTGTGGTGGAGCGGCCACTCATACCCTCGCTTTTCTTCATGCGCAGCAACAAGCGACAGGCGCTATGCCTGGAGCGGGAACTGTGTGGCAAGGCAAGGCTATATCGCCAGCTGGTGGACTTCGACCCACAGCCCATCGCCATTCCCAAGCGACAGATGCAGATGTTCATGATGGTGTCGTCGGGCGATCAGGAGGGGCTGGAATATTTCGAGGATGGAGCCTTCGACTGGAAGAAAGGTGAACGTGTCAGGGTCATCGACGGCAGGTTCAAAGGTCTGGAGGGCGAAATCAAGCGCATCAATGGCGACCATCGGCTCATCGTCACGATAGAGGGAATCTGTGCCGTCGCCACCACCTATATACCAAGATGTTTTCTAGAAAAAATATAAAATCATATGAAATATCGTAAATCATTGCTTTCTGGAGCTTTTTGTACGGGACTTCTTGTCCTGTCAGCTTGTGGAACCCCACAACAAATAGCTTATTTCCAGGATTTTAACCAAAATCCTGACACGCTAATCAATCTGAAAAGTGCGGTGATCACCGCCAAGCCAACAGATAAACTCTACATCGGCGTGAAGAGCAAGGATCCACAGATCACACAGCTCTTCAACCTTATGGGAACCACCACCAGCTACTCTACGTCGTCCATCGCCAAGGATGCCTATTATTATACGGTAGACAGCAAGGGCAACATCGACTTTCCTGTGCTGGGCACCCTGCATGTGGCAGGTCGTACCCGAGAGCAGATTGCCGAGGGAATCAAGAAAGTTCTGGTGGAGCGCAACTTGGTGAAGGATCCCGTGGTGACCGTCAGCCTGACAAATCTCCACTATTCGGTGATTGGTGAGGTGGCACGCCCTGGACAGTATGAAATCGAGGACGAGAAAGTGACTATTCTCGATGCCCTTAGCAAGGCGGGCGACCTGACCATCTATGGCACCCGTGAAGACGTGATGGTGTTGCGCCAGGAAAACGGCCACCAGAAGATATACAAGATCAATCTCTGCTCGGGAAACAGCGTGTTCAACAGTCCGGTATATTACCTGCAGCAGAACGACGTGGTTTACATCAGCCCCAACAAGACCAAGGCTCGCCAGAGCACGGTCAATGGCAACAATGTCAGGAGCACAGGCTTCTGGATTAGCCTTGCCTCACTTGCCACCAGCGTGGCGGTACTTATCAAGAAATAATGTAACTGAACTTCCTGATATTCAATATTCAACACTCAACATTCAAATTCAATGATTCAGAATAATCAAGCGACGATGCAGAATGTTCCGGGTCGTCGCCCCCAGCAGGCAGAAGACTTCATTCGTCTGCAAGACTTAATGTATCTGTGCCTTGTGCGCTGGCGATGGTTTGTCATCTCGCTCGTCGTCACCCTGGGCATAGCCACTTATTACCTCCTCTCCACGCCGAGTGTCTATCAGCGCACGGCATCCATCCTCATCAAGGAAGACGGCAAGAGCCAGAGCATCAACAGCGATGTGGCCAGTATGTTCTCCGACATGGGACTCTCGGGAGGCAAGTCGAACGTCAACAACGAGTTGATTGCCATCCAGTCGCCAGCCGTCTTGCTGGAGGCAGGTAAGCAGCTCAAACTCGACGTAAACTACAGTGAAGACGGTACCTTCCATCCTGTGGCTCTCTATGGCAGAACGCTGCCTGTAACCGTTCATTTCTATAGCTTGAACGATATGCAGAGCGCCAATTTGGATGTAGAGGTAAAGCATGGCAACCTGTTTTCCATCGTACATGTGAGTGGCACCGATAAGGCTGGAAACGTAGTGGAATCGGACGAGGAGGTACAGGGCAAGCTGGGCCAGACCGTCCGCACGGCGATGGGCTATGTATGCGTAGACCAGGCACCGGGCTATTCAGCCTTCGTCAATGGACATGAGAGCAGGAAACTGCATGTGACTCGCACCAACCTCTATGCCATGACCGACCATATCAAGGCGTCGCTCTCGGCAAGCATCAGCGAGGAGAAGGCTACAGTCATCGACCTGACCTATAAGGACCAGCTCACCCAGCGCGCCGAGGACGTGCTGAACACCATCATCTCCGTATACCGCAAGAACTGGATGGAGGACAAGAACCAGATGACCGTCTCCACCTCCCATTTCATCACCGAGCGTCTGGGCGTCATCGAGCGAGAACTGGGCGACGTAGACAAGGACATCTCCTCGTTCAAGAGCCGCAATCTGCTGCCCGACGTAGAGACCGCCGCACAGCAATACATGCAGAAGAGCGGCGATGTAGACAAGCAGATACTCGAGCTGAACTCACGCCTCTCCATGGCACGCTACCTGCGCGACTTCCTGACTGGCAAGGTGGGCAAGAACCAGCTCCTGCCAGCCAATATCGGCATCGACAGCCCGGGCATCGAGCAGCAGATTACCGAATACAACAAGCAGCAGCTGGAGCGCAACAACCTGGTGGCTAACTCCAGCGAGCAGAACCCATTGGTGGCTGACTATGACCAGAGCCTCGCCTCCATGCGCCATAGTATCGTAACCAGTATCGACAACTTCGTGGTGACACTCAACTCGCAGCTTGGCAACCTGCAGGCAAACGAGGCGCAGACCACCAGCCAGATAGCCAGCAACCCTAGCCAGGCAAAGTACCTGCAAACAGTGGGTCGCCAGCAGAAGGTGAAGGAGGCGCTCTACCTCTTCCTCTTGCAGAAGAGAGAGGAAAACGAGCTTTCCAAGGCTTTCACCGCCTACAACACGCGCATCATCACCCCTCCTACGGGCGACATCAAGCCCGTGCAGCCTGTGCGCCGCAACATCATCCTCGTGGCTTTCGTTCTCGGATTCCTGATACCTGTGGTAGTCATCTTTATCCGTGAGAACATGAACACGACGGTGAGGGGCAGAAACGACCTCAAGAACATCACCATACCATTCCTCGGTGAGATACCATACAGCATCAGTCGCAAGAACAGACCAACTCTTCTGCAGCGCATCCAGTTCTGGAAGAAGCCGAAGGAGACGCGACAGATTGTGGTGAAGGCAGGCAAGCGCGACATCGTGAACGAGGCGTTCCGCGTGCTGCGCACTAACCTGGAGTTCATGATAGGCACCCATCCCGAGCAGAACGTCATCATCCTTACGTCTTTCAACCCAGGCTCGGGCAAGAGTCACCTGGCAGCCAACATCGCCATGTCGTTCGCCATCAAGGAGAAGAAGGTGCTCGTCATCGATGGTGACCTCCGCCATGGTTCCATATCCATGCTCGTGGGCAGCCCTGGCGAGGGACTCAGCGACTATCTCAACGGCAGAACCGATGACCTGGAGGGCATCATCTGCCAAGGCGAGGAGTATGGACTGGTGAAGGGTTTCGACGTGCTGCCTATCGGTACCATGCCGCCTAACCCTACGGAGCTCCTCTTCACCGACCGTCTGGAGAAGATAATCAAGCAGATCAGGGGTGAGTACGATTATGTGTTCATCGACTGTCCACCTGTGGAAATCGTGGCAGATACCCAGATTATAGAGAAATTTACCGACCGCACCATCTTCGTGGTACGCTCGGGCTTGATGCAGCGCAGTATGCTGGGCGACATCGAGCAGCTCTACAAGGACAAGAAATTCAAGAATATGTCGCTCATTCTGAACGGAACCAAGGCTCAGGGCGGTCGCTACGGCCACTACTATCGCTATGGCTATCACTATGGCTACGGCTACCACTACGGCTCCGACAAGAATGGGGGGCAAAAATAGGAAAGTAGAAAATAGGATAAAAGAATAGAAAAATATGAATATATTCCGTGAGGCGTTCCGTTGGATTTGCAATCCGACGGCAAGCAAGAAAGCACCATCAGAGAGACTCCCCGGCGGCATCGACTGGCACTGCCACATCCTGCCCGGCGTGGACGACGGATTTCAAGAGGTAAAGAAGTCGTTGGAAATGTTGTGCCTTTACGAAGGCGCAGGCATGAGGGATGTCTGGTTTACGCCTCATATTATGGAAGACGTACCCAACGAGACCACCCATTTGCGCCAAGTATTTGCGAACTTCCAAAAACAATATCAGCAGGACTTCGCCGAGCGAAACCCTGCTGACAGAAAAATGCTCCGGTTGCATCTCGCAGCCGAAAATATGCTAGATGCGCTCTTCGAAAAGCGCCTGAAGGCAAACGACCTGTTGCCGCTGGGCGAGGATGGCAAGCTCCTGTTGGTGGAGACGAGCATCTTCTCTGCCCCGATGAATTTTCATGCCCTCCTGGAGCGCATCAAGAACAAGGGCTACACGCCCGTGCTTGCCCATCCAGAGCGCTACCTCTACATGGAGAAGCGCGATTACGAGAAGCTCAAGTTGATGGGCATAAAGTTCCAGCGAAATGTGTTCTCGATAGATGGACAGTATGGCAAGAAGGTGCAGAAACGATGCAAGTGGCTCATGAAGCAAGATATGTATGACATGGTGGGCTCCGACATGCACCGCCTCGGCATCTTCTGGCAATACTGGTAAAATTAGAACTTAAGGTTAAGGTTTGATTACTGGGAATTTTACTGGCAGCTCTGTACGCAGAATGCGCTAGCTACGGCGGTAAGTACGGTGATGATGAAATTGATCACCTTCTTGATGGTTTCTTTCTTCATAGTTCAAATTAAAAATTCAACATTTAACATTTAACATAAGCATTAAAGTGGAAATTTTTTCGCTGCATCGAAGCAAGGGCATGCCTTCGGGGTGGTGCCCGGCAAGTCACGATGACCCACTATCTTAGCCTGTGGGAACGTGATCTTGAGTTTGCGCAGCAGATTCCACATTGCGTCATACTGGGCACGGGTAAGGGTGTCGGCAGGACGACCCTCGTCATCCAGCCCGCCCTCGTAACAGATGCCGATGGAGCAGCGGTTGTATGGGCGGGCATGTGAGCCCACCTCCAGCAGCTTTCTGAACTGCGTGATGCTTCCGTCCTTGTGGACATAGAAGTGGTAGCCCACGGTGCGGAATCCACGCTTCTTGTGGTCGCGCATCAGTTGCTTGTCGGTGTAGTTACGGTCGGCACGTGTTGCCGAGCAATGAATTACGAGAAAACGGACGCTCAGAGGTGAGTCCATCATCTCGCCGTTCTCTGTGTAGGCGAGCAGGAGATGCTCATTGAGCACCTCCTCGCCGCCAATCGTCATCGGAAATCGATCTTGTGTCATTTTCGGTCAATTGATTTTAAAAACTTGTTAAGGGGATTTGCAATCCCCGTTAAGTGATAACAGGGATTTGCAATCCCCGGTTACTCAAGTCCATCGCCTTCCGAACTGCTGCCTGGGTTAGTGGTAGAGCCAGAGTCGCTCTTGCCTGTATCTCCCGATGGCGTAGTTGTTTCGGTGTCGGTGGTGGTCGAAGACTTCTTTTTCTTAGCACCATACTTCTTCAAGTTGGCGTCGAGGTTGAGATTCACAGAGCGGAAGTCGCCCGTGGCGCGGGCTTTCATTCTTACTCCTTCGATGTTCTTAGATACGGTGAAGTCGTCGGCGTTCTCTGCACCCATCTTGTTCTTGATGCTGATATAGAAGATGGCGAGGTTGTCGAGTTTTACATTCTTGCCCATGAGCAGGAGCTCCTTGATGTGGGTCACGGCATCGATGAGGATGCCCTTGATGGTCCCGGCTGAGAATGGAGAGTTGTGACCATGCATGTGGTCGGCGAGCTCATCGAGATCTACAGTTTCACTAATGTGGGGCTTGGCGTAGTACTTGCCATAAGCCTTCACGTTCTTCTTGTTGTTGTTCTTCTTTAAATCGTACTCAATCATAAGGCTAATAAATTGTTTTACGGTTCGTGTTTCATGTATTAAAGCGCTGCGCAGTGCTTGTTTCTTGTTTACGGTTGCAAAGATACGACTTTCATAAGATGCTTCTGTACGATAGGGGTGAGATAGGGATACGATGGGGCATAAAACAGGAAAACTCAGTATTATGGCTCGCCCAGATACTCATAGATGAGCAGCGTCTGGCGCATGGTGAAGGTCTTCGCCAACCGTTCGTAGCCCTCTCTTCGCAAGGCTTCAAGCAGAGGCGGACAGTGGTTTACCATTCGCATCAGGTGGTTTAGTGCCACGTGTTTCGACTGCTCCGGAAAGTAGAGCTTGGCAAGCTCGAATTTTTTGTATATCTTGATTTTCATATAGATTTGACTTTTATGAATCGCGGTAATAATACTTAGCGTTTCTCTTGATGATACTTAGCGTTGCTGGCAATGCTGGTTAGCACTTGCCAGAATGCTGCTTATTGTTGGTCAGAACCATTCTGGCTATCCGTAGCTATGGTTCTGTACGGTTTCAAGTACGTTTCTGCGCATTCGTTTGGGCTGCAGATTGCCTCGGTGTTGATTTCTCCCGGATTCTTCTCTATCACGAGCCATCCGTTACCTTTGGCGCGGTGTACCTTCTTGAAGCCCAGTCGCTGCATCACGGCACTCAGATTCTGGTGACTCATGTTGCGGCTCAGGGCGGGACTTCCGCCTATGCGCTCCATGATTTCCGATGAATAGCGGAACTTTACATATTGAGGGTCGGTGTCTGATTTCGGCACCTTGTAGAAGCGCAGTATCTGGTCTTCCATGAAGTTGGAAACCATGAACATGCCGTTGTGCTCCCTCATCACGTCTATGTCGACGGTGGTGAGCCAGTATACCCATCCCTCTTCCTGGTTCTTCACTCGATTGGTTACCTCTTGTCCCAGAGCTACAGCCTGGGCATAGACGTGCTGGTAGTCGATGGGTGTCTCCCTAGGGCTTTCGATATTGTCTACGAACCATGGTGAGTAGCGGCGGTTCTCCTCGTCGGTGATGATCTGTATGCTGTTGCTGGTGCCACAGAGGGCACCACGGTGCAGCAGTTCCGAACGATACTTGTCGTAGGGGCGGCGGATGGAGAACACCAGCTTGGTGACGTTGCTCTTGAGGGCGCTCAGCCCCTTGCCGAAGGTAGACTCCAGCTCGTCGAGGCATATGAGTGCCTTGCTTGAGAAAGCCTCCATGAAGTCCTTGTCGGTATAGTTGGCGGTTGACTCGTTGATGAAGTACTGGCGCAGGCATGGTGGCAGGATATAATAGAAGAATGTGGTTTTGTTGATGCCACCCCTCCCGATGAATATCAGGATGGTCTGGCTCACCACTCTCGGTGATACCCATGCCACCACCATCGATACGAGCCATTTCTTGAAGAAGTATCTGAACTCTTCCTGCGAGTGGTGGTAGCCAGGGCAATAGTTGATGGTTACCCGGTTGGCAAGCTCGTCGATGTAGTCGGTCTTTCCGTCCCATTTGGGTAGACTCCTGAGATATTCGTCGAAGGGATCCCAAGGCTCGCTGAAGTCGCTGTTGATGATGGCGTGCAGCTTGATGGCGGTCACTTCGAGTCCCATCTCGTCCATATGGGTCCAGATGGTGTTCTCTATGTTGTCGTCGATGCGGGTCCACTTATGGTATTTGCCTTTGATTATATCGCGGCTCAGCACCTCGTGAAATCCCGTCACCTCATTGTGGTGAAACTCGTATCTCATCGAGAGCCACTGCTTGATAACCTTGACTGTCGGCTTACCCGAGAAGCCCTCGCCTTTGCGGTAGAAGTGCCAGGTGCCTAGTTTCTCAGTGTGCTTGTAGCATGATTTCATCACGCTGTCAGCATCGGGATAGTCGGAGCTGAAGTTGCTCTTGGCGTAGGTCATTGCCTCTTCCTTGTCTATGCCATAGCGCACGCACACCTTGCCGAAGTGGAGCACATACTCGTTGTGGGCACCGCTCTCAAACTTGTAGCCCCACGTGTCGAGTAGGTTCAGTATGTGCTGCGCTGCCTCGTCCATCGAGGGAACCCCCTTGCCAAGTGCCACCATCTTTTGGCTGTTTCGCTTGCGCTTGCTGGCACGTTTGGCATATTTCGCTTCGTTGGCCTTCTTGGTGTAGAGCGCCTTCAGGTCGTGGGTGTCCAAGCCGAAAGGCTCTGCGTCCCAATGAAAGTAGGCGGTAGGGTCGTGGGCGAGTCCGCACATCCGGGTGATGTCTACGCATTGCTCGTCGGCAGGCACGCCTAGCAACTTACTGTAATAGCTCATCGCCTTGCGTATGATCACATCGAAAAGTTCCAGTGCGGTCACCTCGTCGTCATCTATGGGCAGGTATCTGGAGATGATGCGCAGGCCCCGTTGGCTCACGGTGATGAACCTCATCATGGTGTGAGGGTCGGCGTCCGCCTTCTGTACGACCTCCTTCATCTTTTCTGCAGGAATCTTGTCGATGTCCACGGCAATCATCTGGGTGGTCTTCACCACGTTGCGCAGTTCCTTGCCCCGTCCGTCCATGAGCACGGAGGTAGTGATGCCTGGCATCATCACCTTGGTTTGATGAGCGAGCTCGCTGCTGATGCGCATGTTCTTGCGGTAGTCTTCGGTACGAGCCTGGGTCATGGCATCGAGAGTGATGATTCGCTGCAGTTCATCAAGACTGATGAGTTGTCTGCTTTCGCTGGAGGCGATAGCATAGAAGAAAGATGGTAATACCATTTCTTGTCTTTGTTGCTGTTCTGTTGTTGTCATTTTTAAGCAAATGATTAGAAGTTGTATTAAAATTGAATCATATAGATTCCGCTGCAAAGCTAAGCATAAAATTTGGCATTGAAATCAAAAAGTTCCGATTTTGGAACATAACATAAATTTATTTAAAATGTTTTTTAAAAAAATCAAAAGTGAAGTCATGGGAATCAAGGATTCCTACGACTACAGACGGGCATGATTCCTGTCCACAAGTGTTTTAATCTTTTAGTCCACAACGTGTTCTGGGCTATGCGTGAAGAACTGAAGGAAGACCGTTTTGAGGGTGGTCTTACTGAGGAGGAGAAGCATTGGGCTTCCACCAAGTCAGCCATCCGCAAGGAGTTCCGGCTGTCTGATGCGTACACAAAGAGTCTGGAGACGATGGACCGCGATGTTTCCATCGACGACTACTGGGGCGCGATACGTTGGATGGAGTCATTGGCGGGCGAGGCTCACAGAGACGAGCTGCTTCGTCTGATTGACGGGTTGCTGGAACCATTGTCGCCGAAATGAGCGATTTTTAGATTAGCAAACAAAGCGTGAAGTGTGAAGGGGGTATATGAACTTTAGCGTGAAAAGAGTGTTAAAAAGAAGGTATAACTATCTGATACCCTTTCTCTTTATCTTTTGCGCACGATGTATATACAAAAGTTCTTATACACCCCCTTCACACCCACCCAAACATACAAACGAGAAGAAGTAATCGTAAAAGTCTGTGAGAATCTGACCGAATAGGTCTCATCTTTTGTCCTCCGGACCCACTGACAAGCGGCAGTAAAGCCAAATCTGTGGAACATCGCTGATACCTCCCGATGTGTTAAAAACTAGAAATCCCTTGGCTATTTCAGATATTTCCCTTATATTTGCAGCAAGCTTAAATAAATAGGAGATAAAATTATGAGTACCGCAATATTATCAAATGGCACAAGCTATTACATCCCGCAGTCTGATTTGTCATTCTTTACAGAGTTGGCAGAAAGAATGAAATGGCAAATCGTAAGCAAGGTTAAGAAGACTGATAGAACAGCCAAACTTAATCAGGCTATGGCTCTTATGGATACGATGATGGTGAAGGGAGGAACGCCAGTTCCAGCAGATGCTGACGGTTTGGATATTTTGACAGAAGAGAAGTATAGCCTATGAAAGTTTATGTAGATACAAATGTCTTGGTGGATTTTGTTTGCAATCGCCAGGGTTTTGTCGAAGAGGCCAAGAAGCTTTTTGCTCATGGTTATATGGAAGAATATGAACTAATGACATCAGCTTTGTCTATTGTCAATGCTGTGTATATAGGTCATAAATTTAAGCATAATGACATTGAGGAATGCCTTATTAAAGTGGCTTCATTTGTAGACGTTGTAGACCTACGTGGGCAGGTAGTTGTTGATATGCTTTCTTCTGATTGGAAAGATTATGAGGATGCGACTCAAAATGCCTCTGCAATTTGGGCGGAGGCAGATTGTATTGTAACTCGCAACAAGAAAGATTTCAAAGATTCTTCGGTTCCTGTTTATACGGTAACCGAATTCTTTGGTGTATTTGGTATCAAATAGCATTAGTACAATTCTCATATAGTATTCATCATCAAAGAGCAATAAAACAGGATCTTTCGTATGAGAACCCTACAAGGCGCTAGCCGACAAACACTCGCCGATTAGGCGTTAAACAATCGCAACTCTGTTGCGTAAGCACTCTCAGCCAGCCCCTTGCGGGCACAGGCTCCGCTGGCTGACCAAAACTCTGGCAGAGCTATAGCGTCGCCAGCTACATCCCTTGCCCTTATGCTAAGGGTTTCTGTCCCCTACAAGGGGAACCGAAGGGGGCGTAAAGACTATTGAAGGGCTTGGGAGTGGGATAAGGCCCCCCCCTCTTCGCAAGAGGGGGACAGGGGAGTCGAAAAATCTCTTATAATATCAATTTCAAATTAGTTTTACTCAATCAATATCTAGATAAGAATACCCTAAAAGCAATTCTTATCTGGTAAGGACTCTGTGTGGTTATATTTTTAAAGATATGGATAAGTATTCTGTGTGGAGTATTCTCTTGGTACTGTTCGTTTTTCTGCTATTTTTCGCTTCTTTGGGTTTTGTTTGTACCCATTGGCCATGTTGGACTATTAGAGGAACGTTCGGTGATTCTTTTGGTGCTCTCAATGCTTTGTTCTCTGGCTTAGCATTTGCTGGTCTTATCGTGACCCTTATTATGCAGAAGGATGAGTTGAGCATGCAGCGCGAAGAGTTGGATGAAGCCAAGCAGGAGCTACGTCAGCAGAGCATAGAGTTCAAAAAGCAGAATAAGACATTGAATCTTCAGCGCTTTGAGAATACCTTCTTCAATATGCTAAATTTGCAGGAAACGATAACAAGGAATTTGCATTATGATTGTCCTGATGGTGGAGATCCCTTTGAGTGTGATGGAAGAATGGTATTCAATAAATTCTACACGTATAAAATGTTGGATTTTGAAGAAAACATCAGGGGAATCGGGCTGTATTTACAGCGCAAAGGCTTGCATCGATATTCCAGAGTTCCTGATATAGAAGTCTTTGATCATTACTTCAGACATCTTTACCGTATCTTTAAGTTTGTAAATGAGTCTCCTCTGATAGATACAGAAGAGGAGAGATACGATTATGCCTGTATTGTAAGATCTCAGCTTTCGGAATATGAACTTCTAATGCTATTTTACAATAGCCTGCAGGAGGAAAATATAAAGTTCAAAACATTAATAGAGAAGTTTGCAGTATTTAATAATATAAGGAGGGAAAAGCTCGCTTCCCGTGACAATGTGCAACTTTACGATGAAGGAGCATTTTGTCATAACTAAAAATAATCATTTTAAAAATTACATATTATGGATTTTATTATTAGAAATGTTTATAAGAAGCAAGATACTTCAAGTACCATTATGGTTATTGGTTCTTGTAATGGAAGACGAGTAGTAATAGGATATTGTCACTTAGTTGACTCTCGTATGTATGGTGTACCAACATCGTCGTCATCATGCTTATTTGGTAATCTCATTTATGAAGAAAATGGTATGGTGTATGAGAAGGCTGTTTTTGTTATACATAAAGGAAATAATACGTACCGAATTATTTCAAGATACTAAAATCTAGTTACTGGGTTGATACATATCCTAATTAGTGTTTGTGGAATGATTAGTAACTGTTTGATATTTAATGTTTTATAGCACTTTATTTTGGCAAAGGCATACTGAAAATGGATAAATGTGAAGATAGGCAATAATGTTACAATAGGTGCTGGAGCGGTTGTAACTAAAGATATACCTGCTAATATGACCGCCGCTGGTGTTCCTGCAAAAGTAATCTCAGATAAAAAAACTGGAAGATATATTGGTAATAGATGGGAATATGATAATTAAAAGAAATATGACGAGCGCAAGGCGATAAAGCAAATAGAAGCGACATTGCTCATATAGCTGTTCATCTCTGCAACCGATTCCTTTGCAAGTGGACTCATTTAAGGATGAATACAGAACGTGAGCATTATCTAAGTACAACTTTTCTTGCAATATGTTTGTTTATGTTTGTCGTGTCTTCCAGAAATGCTAAAGCTTTTAGAGTTTCGAAATTGGGAGAAAGGGATCCTTTATATATTTATGTATTTCATCCCTTGTTTATTATAGCATTACCATTGGTTATGCATAGAATGCCGAATGTAGTAGAAGATTGTTTTCAATGGATTGCGCCTGTTGTTGTGCTTTTACTAACTATGTTAATGATTAAAATATTAAGGAAACTGAGTTTTATAAATGAATAACGAATATAAAAAAATGGTGAAGTCATCAGGAATTGTTGCTTTAGTGCAGGTTTTCCAGATGGCTTTTGCTTTAATAAGAAATAAAGGTATATCGCTCTTGGTCGGTGCAACCGGCTTTGGTATTTGGAGTCTGTTCCAAACATTTATAGAGATGCTATCTTCTTTTTCTGTTTTTGGTTTGGATCAAGGCGGTGTCAGAGAAATAGCAAAGTCTTCAGATTCTGAAGAAAAGGTAGCTAAGACAATATATACATTCCGGATGGTAATTATTGTTCTTTCTATCATATTTGCTATTTTGGTTTTTATATTGGCCAAGCAGATAAGTATATTTCTTTTTGCAACTGATAGATTTCTGTGGGGTGTTAGATTCTTATCTATCACAGTAGTTCTGAATGGGATAGCTCGTGGAGGGTATGCAATATTAAATGGTGTAAGAGCCTTGGATAAACTGGCCATCTCCCAGATAATAGCATCTGTGGCTGGTTCTATTGGTTCTATTTTGCTGGTTTATTTTGGAGGACAAGAAATATTGCCAGTGGCTTTGACGGTGGTAATATTCACCTTGGCAGTATTTACATCGCTTTATGTCAGGAAACTGAAAATTAAATCTATTCGTCCTTCTCTAGCAGAGTTTGGTAAAATATCCAAGCAGTTATTATATATGGGTATGGGGTTTACAATTGCTGGTCTCGTAGCAACAATTATGACTTTATTATCCCGAAGTTATCTTAGTGATCATTATTCTCTACAATCTGTTGGTATCTATCAGGCTAGTTGGACAATTTCAAATTTATATGTAAGCATTTTACTTAATGCAATGGGTATAGATTTTATGCCAAGATTATCTAAAGTATCCAATGATAACTTAAAAATGAATCAAATGATTAATCAGCAGATTAATTTTGCGTTGTCATTAGGTGCTGTAGGTATTTCTCTGGTTATACTCTTAGCCCCTCTTCTGTTAATTCTTTTATATTCTCATGAATTTGTTTCTGGGATTCATATTGTTAGATGGCAAATTTTGGGTGTATCTTTAAGAATATTAGCATTCCCTTTAAGTTATGCTATTATGGCTAAAGCTAAACCGATACAGTATGCTGCTATACAGATATTGTTCTGGTGTGGTGATTATTTGCTCCTTATTCTATTTTCTTCTTTATGGGGATTTAATGCTTTAGGAGTAAATTATTTTGTGGCATATATGGGATATTTGCTCTTAACTTATGCGGCTTGCCGCCATAATCAGGCTTTCAGATTTAGCCCTTTAGTACGAAAAGTAATCATCCAGGCATTTGTTTTGATTTCACTTTTCTGGTTGTGTAGTTATGAGTTCGAAGGTATAGGGCTTTACTTGATAGCTATTCCTATCTGGTTCGTTCAGTTATGGTTAGCCAACAAGCATTTAAAAGAAACAATGGATATAAATATCGCTCAGTTTTTGATGAATATATGGAACAAAGTAAAAAAATAAACCTAGCAACACAAGATAAATGTACGGGATGCTTAGCATGCATTGATACATGCAAGAAGAATGCTATTTCTTCTTATTTGGGGAAAGATGGGCATAGGTACATTCGCATTGATGATCAGTTATGTGTGCAATGTGGTAGATGTCAAACGGTATGTCCTGTTTTGTCATCTTATGAATATCAGAAGATTGATAGCTCTACTCCTTATGCAGCTTGGAATACCAATCACGAACAGAGAATGAATAGCACTTCAGGTGGAGTGTTTTCTGCTCTGGCTACTTGTGTATTAAAGAGTGGAGGCGTGGTTGTGGGAGTTACCATGACTCATTCACAGGCGCATCATTGTGTTATCCGGTCTATAGAAGAATTAGCAAGTCTTCAAGGTTCCAAGTATCAGCAAAGTGATACAACTGGTATATATCGGAAAACATTAGAGTTACTACAAACAGAAAAACTTGTATTGTTTCAGGGTACTGCTTGTCAGGTAGCCGGATTGTTTTCTTTTTTAGGTAAAAGACAGTTTGATAATTTATTAACTGTAGATATCATTTGTGGAGGTGTACCTTCCAGATTGATAATAGATAAATTTAAAGAAAAATTTGGTGAATGCGATATAGTTTCTTATCGTGATAAAAACGATGGGTGGGGAACATATAGTTTAACAGTTGTTAATAGTGATGGCGTTTTTCGCAAACCCGCCTATGGGGGCATTGTGACGAATGGTTTCTCAAGTACCTTGACAAATCGCTATTCTTGCTACGATTGTAAGTTCAATGGTCTGTATCGTAAAGTAGATATAACTATAGCGGATTTTTGGGGAGATACAAAGTTCAAAGAGCAACATCATGATGGCTTGTCATTAATGATTTGCCATTCAGAGAAGGGTATGTCTTTAATTAAGAAATCTACAATAGAATTTCATCCTGTTAGTTTTTGGGATGCAATAGAAAAAAATCCCCGATTGGTATATGGCAAAGTTTGGGGAGTTTCTTTCAGACCTGAAAGAAGATTTATAGGTTGGATTTTTAAGAATCTGCCAATATCAGTGTTACTGGCTATATACGATCATTTGCCTAATAATATATTCTGTTTACCTTATAAAATCCTCCGTTTTGTGCTATGGAAAATTTCTAGTACTAAAATTAAACGAGGTGCATATAGAATGACATCAAAAATACTGAATCATGAAAATTGATATTCTTACTTTTTCTAAGGTGTATAACCGAGGTGCTAATATGCAGGCTTATGCCTTGATGAAATATTTAAAGAATAGGGGAGCTGAGGTCGAATTTATAGATATACAGTTGCCTCTTTCTCCTGGACTAAATTGGCATGGACGTGTGTTCCAGTTTATCCAAAATATTTTAGCTGATAAATTCCGTAAGCAAATGCATTTTCATTTTACGAGGAGATACTTAGATGGTGCAGATTTAAAAAATGATCCACCTAAAGCTGATGTCTATGTTGTGGGTAGTGATCAGGTATGGAATCCTAGTATAACGAAGAATTTAGGTGCATTGACTTATTTCTTTGATTTTTTGCCATTACAGGCCAAAAGGGTATCTTATGCTGCTAGTATTGGTGATGCAATTTGGAAATATGGTGAACTAAGTCCATGTATAAAAGAAGAGCTGAAAAAATTTGCAGCAATAAGTGTAAGAGAAGATTCTGCAAGAGAAATCTGTAAAAGAAATTTCGATACAAAGGCGGAAGTGGTATTAGATCCAACTCTATTACTTACCCATAGTGATTTGAAAGATATAATTGGTTCAAACAGGAGCGTTTTAAAATCTCAAACGTTTGTTTACTTATTATATAATGGTAGTGATACTTTCAATATTACTAGATTACTTCATAAATTAAGTGGAAATAAGAAAATCAAGGGTCTTTCTGATTCTATATTTGCTAAAATTACGCGTTTTTATTCAATAGAAAATTGGTTAAAACAAATAGATTCTTCTAGTTTGATAATTACTAATTCATTTCATTGTATGGTGATGGCTTTGTTATTACATAAAGAATTTATTGTAATTCCTCCTTATCCAGGGCGCGAAACGAGAATGTTGTCTTTGTTGAGTAAAATAGGATTAGTCAATCGTTATGTTAACTCAATAGAAGATATAACAAAGTTGAAAGAGCTTGTTGAGAGAAAAATAGATTATGTAAAGGTTGAAGATAACTTAAAAGTTCTCAGAAAAAAATCTGAGGATTTTATCAATAATAATATATTTTAAACTATGGATATAGTTTTATTTTTAATAGGAATAAGTTGTTTGTTTAGGTATAATCAGGCATGGGTACTTTCTATTATATTCATATTATGTAGTACTTATCTGCAATTAAATATAAAGGATCCTTTATTTAATAATGTCTTATTTGTACATAATGTAAACGATATAGGTATTATCATATATGTTCTTTTCTTTTTTAAAATTCTCTTTACGAGAGGGGCAGAATTTACTGGTTTTTTACAGAATGCAGTAACTGTTTTCTTGTTATTTCTTGTTTTAAATGGAATATATGACATATTGTTTAATGATTCTTCTGCTATTGATGTTGTTAAGTTTTTAAGAGGTAGGCTTCTTCTTACCGCTGTTTATATTGTACCGAGGCTTTATGTTGATGAAGTTAAAGGTAGTTTCCGGCAAGTTGCAATTATAACAGTCTTTGTTTGTAGCTTACTTATTTTTCAAACTTTGACTTCCATAGAGATTGTAAAATTCCGCTTTGATGAAGGAAGAGGTATTAAGCCACCTATTACAGCCATTATATTTACTATTTTTTATTTGTTTAATTATTGGAATATTAGTAAAATCAAATCATACACAGCATCTTTGATATGTTTTTTGACAATAGCGTTAAATCTTAAAATGACGTATGCAGTTTCTGTTCTTCTGATTACTTTTGTTTTTATTTTATTCCGTTCTAGTCTAGAAATGAACAAGAAAGTTATTGCGGTTCTTTCTGTGGTTATAATTTCTTTTGTATTCCTTGGAATTAGTGATAAATTCTGTAATAGATTAACATCTGTGGTTCAAGAAACTAATACGATTTCTGCTGGTAAAACATCAGGAAACTTTTCGTATCGAATTTTACATGCTAAGGAACGTTTTGACTATATAATAAAGTCACCTGCAACAGCAGTAAGAGGTATTGGCTATATATCAGAATCCAATTATCACAAAAAGACATTTAGGTTGGGATGTTGGAATGAGGAAAGAAATCGAGTCGATCAGTTGGATAATGGTGATATTATGTGGTCGAATATTTTTGTAAGAGTGGGATTGTTAGGTTGCTTCTTTTATATAGTTTTATTTGGCTATTTAATTAGAAAATTTTATGAAGAAAGGTATATGTCTGATTATTATACTCTTTGGTTCTCTTATTTGCTAATAACATTGTTATTTACATCATTTGGCAATGAATCAATGTGGTATGGATATTTCTTCTTGTACCCTATTACTGAGTATTTTGCGCTAAATACAGAAAATTATTTTGTTTATGATACCTAAAGTTATACATTATTTTTGGTTTGGAGGTAATCCTATTCCACCAATTGTTACCAAGTGCTTAGATTCTTGGAAACATTATATGCCCGATTATGAAATTAAGAGATGGGATGAGTCTAATTTTGATGTTCATCAAATAGCTTATACCCACGAAGCATACATTGCAAAGAAGTGGGCATATGTATCTGATTATGCTCGCATGAAAGTTCTTTATGAAGAAGGTGGAGTCTATTTAGATACTGATGTTGAACTGTTAAAAAGTTTGGATTCTATTTTGTCTAGTGGAGCATTTATGGCTTGTGAACGTAAAAGTAACCAACCTCCGTATCCTGGCGTAAACACAGGGTTAGGATTTGCAATAGAAGCTTATCATCCTATATATAAATCGATTTTGGATTATTATGAAAAACTTCATTTCGAAGGAGCTTCTGGAAACTTAACAGTTGTAGAACATGTTACTTCTGTATTGATAAAACATGGTTTGAAACCAACTCAAGATATACAGAAGGTTGAGGGTATAACGATTTACCCACCTGAATATTTTTGTCCATTCGACCAATATAATCGGCTTGCGATAACAGCCAATACAGTAGCTATTCATCACTATGCTGGTACTTGGCTTAGTGAAAATGAAAAAAGAAAAAAAGTTATAGCGAAAATTCTAGGGCCATATATTACTTATGCGATAGTTAAAATTAAGTCCTTTCTACTTCATAGAAAAAAGTAATTGTATCAAATGAAAACAATAAAGTCGTTATATTATCATAATCCCTCACCACAAGGTTTTGAGAAGATGATAACACATTATCAAAAGCGTGGGTATCGTTTTATAAATCTGCAAGAGCTTTATGAGTTTCTTGCTGGAAATAAAACGTTATCAGAAAAATTGGCATTTGTTTCTTTTGATGATGGTTGGCAAGGGAATCTTCATTTGATTCCTATTATAGAAAAGTATCAGGTGCCAATATGTATATTTGTTGCAACAGAACCATTGGAAAGTGGTAACTTCTGGTGGGAGTATGTTGCAAAATATATGGGAGTAAAGAAGATGTTTCAATTTAAGAATTTGCCCTATGGGGAATTCTATAAGCAATTGGCAGAGATTAAACAGCAGATAACACTAAATCGTTCTGCTATGACAAAAGAGCAGATGATAGATTTAGCCAAACATCCTCTAGTTACTATTCAATCCCATACTGTCAATCATCCAATCTTAACAAACTCTCCTGATTATGTTTTGGATATGGAACTAAAGAGTTCCAAGGAAACTCTTGAAGCCTATACTGGTAATCAGGTTTATGCCTTTAGTTATCCTAACGGTTCTTTGACTTCTCGTGAGGTTGATGCTTGTAAGCGGTATTATAAACTTGCTTTTACGACAAAGCAAAGACATATCAAGTTAAGCGATGATTTATATCTCTTGCCTAGATATGCTTTGACTGGTCAATATTATAGGGATTTATTGAAGGTCTGGGGTATATGGAAATGGGTAAAAATGTTTAAAAGATGAAAATTTTGATAACAACACCACCACTTCAAATCTTAGCAGGGGTTTCTAGTCATTATAATGGATTAAAGTCCTATTTCAGCGATGGAGTGATGTATTTTAGTATTGGGTATCCAAAATGGAGAACCATATTTAGTTTTTGGTATTATCTCAAATTCATATTTGTATTATTGAAGTCTAAACCTGATGTTGTTCTCGTTAATCCTTCGATGGCTTCTACTGCAATAAAAAGGGATTTTGGTTATTTAAAAATTGCTAGAGCTTTGAATGTTCAAACTGCAGTAATGTTTCATGGATTTCATATTGATAATGTTAAAGGAAAAGAATCCAATATAGCATCGGTTCTTAATAAAACTTGTTGTATCTTAGTTTTGGCAAATGAGTTTAGAATGATACTTCAAAAATGGGGGGTTAAAGTTCCAATAGAATTAACGACCACAAAAGTTGATGATAAGCTTTTGGATAAATTCCTGCTAGAGAAAAAAAAGCAGGAAGTCTCTAATATTCTTTATTTGGCAAGAACTACAAAAGAAAAGGGCATTTTTATTTTTATTGAAACTTGTTTGTTATTGCATAATCAGTATCCAAGTTTAAAGTTTACGGTTGTTGGGGATGGAGTAGACTTAGAAAAGGCAAAAAATATGGCAAGACCCCTTGGGGATTCCATACGTTTTACAGGTGGCTTGTCTGGAGATAAATTGGTTACAGAGTTTGTTAATGCAGACTTATATTTGTTTACTTCTTACCATGAAGGTATGCCAACTTCCGTACTAGAAGCTATGGCTTTTGGTTTGCCTGTAATTACCCGTCCTGTTGGTGGCTTGGTTGACTTCTTTACATGTGATATGGGTTCAATGGTTGATAGTTTTAATCCTGTCGATTTTGCAAAAGTTATAGGTCAATATATAGAGCAACCAGATAGAATAGCTTCTATATCTTGGTTTAATCATAAATATGCTTGCGAACATTTCTTGGCATCGAAAGTTGCTCGTAAAATGGAAGGAGTTCTGAAAAGTCATTTAAAATAAACATAAACCCTCTAAAGAAAGTACAATGAAATTATCTAGATTAAAGATGTTGTTGTTCTTACATCTTCAGCATTTACCCATGCCATCACGTAAATGGAGACCTCTATTTTGCAGGTATGGGGGGGTAAATATTATAGATTATAAGAACACATTTATTGGAGAAAGTGTTTCTTTTGATACCAATTATCCATTTGATATTATCATTCATAAAGGAGTACGATTAACTGCAGGGTGTAGAATTGTAACCCATTTTATGGAGCCAAATACAGGAACCTATTCCAGAGGTAAGGTTATCATAAAGGAAAATGCTTATTTAGGAATGAATACCTTAGTTGTTAAGCCTGTTACAATTGGTAAGAATTCTATTGTTGGAGCTGGTTCTATTGTAACTAAGAATATTCCAGATAATGAAGTGTGGGCAGGTAATCCTGCTAGATTTATACGAAAAAGAGAATAATGTTGATAGTTCTACTTATAGTTGTTGTACTTGCCGATTTTATGTATTATGAGGTGTGGCTCGACAAACTCGGGCAAGTTCATATTAATAGTAAATAAAATTAAAAGCATAACAAGCAATAACTAAAGAGTTCTATCAATTCGGTGGAGACAGTTTAAAAATAGGATGATTATCATCATTTGTTGAAGTTTTATGATGTATATATGGTAACTCTTAAACATGTAATAAAGCAAATCCTGCCAGCAGATGTTAGGCATGATTTAAAGCGTTATAAGCGAAAGTTAAAAAATGCAATCAAATGTAATGTGCGTAAGACTACAATTGAAGACTTGCGTCGTGCGTTAGTTGATGAACTTGGTATTCAAAGAGGGGATAGAATCCTAGTTACTTCTGGTTTTGCCAGCTTGAATGCAAGCTATTCTCCCAAGCAAGTTATAGATTTGCTAAAAGAGATTGTTGGTAGGGAAGGGATTATTGGCATGCCGTATTATCCTCCAATGAATTCTACAGAGTGGGCAGAAAAGAAGGAAACCTTCGATATGAGTACAACAAAGTCGGGAATGGGAGTGCTGACCAATGTCTTTGCAAAAAGTGAAGGTGTTATAATGACGATGCATCCAATTAAGGCTTTATGTTTATGGGGTAATCATGGGTATCAGCCGGATAAACATGCTAAGGCTTTAACTCCATTTTATAAAGACTCTCCTTATATGCTCTTTATGGGAAATAATGGCAAGTCTATAGGACTGGGAGTCAAGAATATGCCTATGTTCCATATGTTTGAGGATTTGATTTTTGAGGATTATCATTATTGCTATCTTAAGAAAATGTATGAATTGAAATTAATAGATACTCAAGGAGTGGAACATTATATTCGTACATTGGTGCACGATGGAAATTTGCAGGATCAAGCTATGATGGGGGGTGAATATGTTAATACCTTGCACGATGAAAATTACAAGCGTGTACCTTTTGGATATACTTTCTTATACGCTGCAAATAATCAGGCTTTGCTAGAGACTGTTCGGAAAAGATATGCCGCAGGTTACACAAGATGGTCTAAATAAATAATTGAGAAATGAAGAATATTCTTTTAACGTTAGATTATGAACTCTTCGGAAACGGTAATGGTGATGTTTTTAAGCATATTATTGAACCAACGAATATCTTGTTAGCTCTAGCCGAAAAGTATAATGCAAAATATACTTTTTTCTTTGAAGTTGTGGAATTCTGGAAACTTAAAGAAGAATGGGATAAAGGTAACAAGATGGGATATAATTGCAATCCTATTGAAGCTATGGTTAGCCAATTGCAAGAAGCAGTGAAAAAAGGGCATGATGTGCAACTCCATTTACATCCTCAATGGGTAGATGCCAAATGGAAAGATGGTCGATGGAAAGTAAATCTCGATGAATGGAAACTTGGTACTTACAACAGGAAAGGTGAAGATGCTTTGGTTAATCTTCTGAAAATGGGGAAGTTATCTATAGAAAGTATAATTAAACCTGTATCGCCAAGTTATCGATGTGTTGCTCTTCGTGCTGGTGGTTATAATGCTATGCCATCTGAGGGCATAGTGAAAGCTATGCGAGAAGTTGGTCTTCATATAGATTCCTCTGTATATCCTGGCGGTTATGAGGAAAGCAATCTTTCGGTATATGATTATCGGAATGTTCCCAAAGATAGGGGAATCTGGTTTGTTGATAAACAACTTGAAAATGATTCAAATGTAAAAACTGATATAATAGAATTGCCTATTGTTGGAAACCAGATAAAGAGATGGCGCAAGTATGCTTCTGTTGATAGACTACTTTCTATCGTAAAGAATATAAAAGGAGCAAAAGAAAAATATGAGGATAAGGTGTCTGGATCAGGGGCTCGCAAATGTTCAAAGTGGCAAAAAATCCAGTTCTTGTTAGAAGACGAATGTCAGACGTGGGATTTCTGTCTTCTTTCTCCTTCCGTTCATCGTTCTTTCCTGCAGATGATAAGTAAGATGAATCATAGAAATTACTTTGTTCTTGTGGGGCATCCAAAGAGTTTTTGTGGAACAAGAGGTATGAATTTCTTGTTTAAGAAATTAACCCGCAAAGGAATCTCTTTTACTACGATGAGTGAAGTTTTCACAAATGAATTAAAATAATATTTTGACTATGCTTAACGCAATCGTTTTTTACAGAATTTCAAGATGGCTATATCTACATCATATTCCCTTCTTGCCAAAGTTAGTAACACTGTTGATTTTCTTAATCTATAACAGCAAGATACCTTATCAAGCTAAGATTGGAAAGGGTACCAAGTTTGGCTATGGTGGTATGGGTGTAGTGGTTCATTCTAAAGCCGTGATTGGAGATAACTGCTCTATAGGTCAGCAGGTTACAATCGGGGGGTAATAATCGCTACCCAGGTTTGCCGATTATCGGCAACAATGTTCGCATCTCAAAAGATGCCATCGTTTTTGGTGGTATAACCATCGGAAACAATGTTACTGTCGGGGCTAATGCCGTGGTTACTAAGCCTGTCCCCGACAATGCAATCGTAGCTGGAGTACAAGCAAAAATTCTAAGATTTAAAGATGAAAACGGAGATTTTTGATTCTTTCGTCAAACTGAAAGAATACTGTGAAAAGGAGGAATATAAGGGATGGGATCCTTACGATGGATTGAACTCCAAGGTGTTTCAAGCACTGCCTTTTCTGAAACATTCTGCTATCTGCAGATTGGTGATGATTCAGGGATTCAAGAGATTCCCTTTTAACCTGCGTCGTTTGGCAATGGTGCCAAAGGAGTATAATGCCAAGGGTATTGGTCTCTTTCTAAGTGGATATTGCAATCTCTATCAGGCTGTGAGCAATCATCCGGAATGGAGCGAGCGTATCGGTTCTAAAGAGAAAATAAAACAGCAAATCTGTTTCGTAGCAGATTTGCTTATATCTCTTCAATCGAAAGGATATAGTGGAGCATGCTGGGGATACAACTTCGACTGGCAAGCTAGAAGGCTCTTCCTCTTTCCGAAGTTTACTCCTACGGTGGTGGCTACCAATTTCTGTGCCACTGCGCTGATGGAGGCTTATGAGGTGACTGGTAATAGGGAATATCTGGAAGTTGCCTTGTCTGCTGCCAACTTTATCATTCAAGACCTGCATCGAAGTAACTATAAGGAGGGATTCCTATTCTCATACAGTCCACTGAAGGGTAATGATACGGTGTTCAATGCTTCCTTGCTGGGTTCCAGATTATTGAGCTATTGCTATCATTATACTCAGAACGAGGAGTATAAGCGATTGGCAGAACTTTCTATCAAGGCTTGTTGTGCTGGACAACGAGAGGATGGGGCTTGGATTTATGGTATGCTGCCAGTACAGAGTTGGGTGGATAGTTTCCATACCGGCTATAATCTGGATGCCTTGATTGCTTATGAAGAATTGACAGGAGACACCGCCTATCATCATTTCATAGAGAAGGGATTTGATTATTATATCCATCATTTCTTTGAGCAGGATGGTACGCCGAAGTATTATGATGTAAAGACCTATCCGATAGATATTCATTGTCCGGGACAGCTGTTGGTTACCTTGCATCGCCTGCATCAATATGATAATTATCAGGAACTCGTAGAAAAGGTGATGGACTGGACTTTGAGAAACATGCAGGACAAGAAGGGCTTCTTCTACTACCAGCTAAAGCCTGGTATCAGCTCTAAGATTTCTTACATGCGATGGAGCAATGCCTTTATGTTTAATGCCTTAACCTGTTTGCTGGTTGAGGAGAAATAACGAAAAACGATATATATATTCAAAATAACAAGATGAAGACAATTTCATTGAACGGGGTAAATGTATATCCATTTACTTCGGAAGAACAATTATTGAATTATGTGGATGAGCACAAGGGAATTCTTGTGGCTATCAATGCCGAGAAGATTCTGCATGCCACCACGCAAACTAGAAGTATTATCAACCGCAATCTGGGCTATTGTGATGGTGCCGGAGCGATGATGGCTTTGAAGCAGAATGGAGTGAAGGATGCCTGTAAGATTCCGGGATGCGAACTCTGGCTTAAGATTGTTAAGCGATTCTATCAGGAAAAGACCTTCTATCTGGTAGGCGGTAAGCAGGCTGTGATTGAGGAGACCGTAGAGAAACTGAAAAAAGAATATCCTGGTATCAACATCGTGGGCTATCGCAATGGTTATCTGAAGGAGGAGAATGCCGAAGAGAAGCTAATAGAAGATATAGCCAGAAAGAAACCGGATGTGGTATTCGTGGCAATGGGATCGCCTAAGCAGGAACTGCTGATGGAAAGAATCCAGAAGTGCCATCCTGCTATCTTTCAGGGATTGGGAGGCAGCTTTGATGTTTATACTGGGCATGTGCAGAGAGCACCGAAATGGTGGGTGGATCATAACCTGGAGTTTGCCTATCGACTCATCAAGGAACCTAAGAGAATCAAACGACAGATTCATCTTGTGAAGTATGCTTATTGGTTGATAACGAAAAAGATATAAAGATATATGAAGAAAGTAATGCTTGTCTTCGGAACCCGACCTGAGGCCATCAAGATGTGCCCACTGGTGAAGGAGTTTCAGAAGCATAACGATGAGTTTGAAACCATCGTTTGCGTAACAGGTCAGCATAGGGAAATGCTCGACCAGGTGTTGAACATCTTTGAAGTGAAGCCTGACTTCGACCTCAATATCATGAAGCAGGGACAGGACTTGTATGATGTTACCGCCAGGGTATTGACAGGTATGAGAGATGTGCTCAAGGAGTGCAAGCCTGATGTGGTACTGGTACATGGTGATACTACTACATCTACAGCTGCCGCCCTGGCTGCATTCTATCAGCAGATTCCTGTAGGGCATGTAGAGGCTGGCCTTCGTACCCACAACATCTACTCGCCATGGCCTGAGGAGATGAACCGACAGATTACTGGCCGTATTGCCAGCTACAACTTCTCTCCAACTCCTCTTTCTGAAAGCAATCTCAAGGAAGAGAAAGCGCAGGGTGAAATTTACGTAACTGGTAATACCGTGATTGATGCCCTGCACATGGTGGTAAATAAGTTGAAGAACGATGAGTCTTTGGCGAAGGAGCAGGAGGGTATCCTCAAGAAGGCTGGTTATGATGTAAACCGTCTTGCTGACGGCAGAAAACTGGTGTTGATTACCGGTCATCGCCGTGAGAACTTCGGTGAAGGCTTCATCCACATGGTGACTGCCATCAAGGATCTGAAGAACAAGTATCCGGATGTGGATTTCGTTTACCCAATGCATCTGAATCCGAATGTAAGAAAGCCTATCCATGAGGTGTTTGGTGAGGATTTGAGCAACCTGGACAATATGTTCTTCATCGAGCCGCTGCAGTATCTGGAGTTTGTTTATCTGATGGAGAAGGCTACCATCGTACTCACTGACTCTGGCGGTATTCAGGAGGAGGCTCCAGGATTGGGCAAGCCTGTGCTCGTGATGCGTGATACTACGGAAAGACCGGAGGCTTTGGCTAGCGGTACGGTTCACCTGGTAGGTACCGACTATCAGAAGATTATGGATGAGGTAAGTACCCTGCTGGAAGATGAAAATGCCTACGAAAAGATGTCGAAGGCTGTGAACCCTTATGGAGACGGTAAGGCTTGCGAGAGAATCGTGAAGATACTCACTGAATAAATAAAAGTAAAACAAATTAAAATTAAATGATATGATTAATGTAATAGGTTTAGGGTACATCGGATTGCCTACAGCCTTGATGATGGCTGCACACGATGTAGAGGTAATTGGTACTGACTATAACAAGGAGTTGGTGGATACTTTGAATGCTGGTCATACTACTTTCAAGGAGGATGGACTGGATGAACTTTTCCAGAATGCGCTGAAGGCTGGTATCAAGTTTACCACTGAGTATCAGAAGACGGATATGTATATCGTTTCTGTGCCAACCCCATACGACAAGTTTTCTAAGAAAGTTGATGCATGCTATGTTGTTGAAGCCATCAAGGATGTGATGAAGGTATGCCCTAAGGGTGCTACGGTTGTCATAGAATCTACCGTAAGTCCGGGTACTATCGACAAGTTTGTCCGTCCAGTGGTAGAGGAGAATGGTTTCGTTATCGGTGAAGATATCAATCTGGTGCATGCACCTGAGCGTATCATCCCTGGTAATATGGTATATGAGCTGCTGCATAACAATCGTACCATCGGTGCTGACTCTAAGGAGATTGGCGAGAAGGTGAAGGAATACTACAAGAGTTTCTGCCAGGGTGAAATCGTGGTTACGGATATCCGTTCGGCAGAAATGACCAAGGTGGTGGAGAATACCTTCAGAGCTGTAAACATCGCCTTTGCCAACGAGTTGTCTCGTATCTGCCGTCACGATAATATGGATGTGTATGAAATCATCAAGATCTGCAACATGCATCCTCGTGTGAATATTCTGCAGCCTGGTCCAGGCGTGGGTGGTCACTGTATCTCGGTGGATCCTTGGTTCCTGGTGGGTGATTACCCTCAGTTGGCTAAGGTAATCGATGAGTCTATGAAGACCAATGATTCGCAGCCTACCTTCGTGTTGAACCGCATCTATGAGATTATGAAGGAGAACGGTATCACAGACAACCGTCGTGTAGGTCTCTATGGCTTGACCTATAAGGAGAATGTGGACGACTATCGTGAGTCGCCTACCTTGCAGCTCCTGGAGGCACAGGAAAGACATCTGGCAAGACCATTGAAGTGTTATGATCCTTTCCTTGAGAATCATAAGATTGCTGAGAATCAGTTTGATAATTTCGAAGACTTCCTGAAGGATATTGATATGGTGGTAATCATGGTGAAGCACGACCATATCAAGCAGAACTGGGATAAACTCAAGGGTAAGGTGGTAATGGATTGTTTCAATATCTGCCCACTGGAGGGAGTTTATCATATCTGATAATATTCGGATAAATTATACTGTTTTTATTTAGCAAATTTATGCTAACTATATATTATTTTTTGTTGGCAGCATTCTTCGTGTCTACTATTGTAGCCATGCTTGTGCTGCCTAACATTCTCCTTATCTCGCATAAGAAGAAACTCTTTGATATGCCGGACAAGAGAAAGGTGCATCATGCGCCGATTCCGCGACTGGGCGGACTCTCGTTCTTCCCAGTGATGCTGATAACCATGGGCGGTCTGGTGCTGATATACCATCTGATGGGACTGAGCAGCGGGTCGATGCACGGGGAGGTGCCTTATGAGTTTTTGGCACTGCTGGTGGGTAGCATGATGCTGTTCCTGGTGGGACTCGCCGACGACCTGATTGGAGTTGGGTACAAGAAGAAGTTCCTGGTGCAGATTGTGGCGGCATCGCTGCTCGTGGCTTCGGGCGTGTGGATTAAGTCGCTCGACGGACTCTTCGGAATCTATCAGCTGTCGCCCTGGGTGGGCATGCCTTTCACCGTGCTCATCGTGGTGTACGTAACCAATGCCATCAACCTGATTGACGGCATCGACGGACTGGCTTCCGGACTCTGCGGCATCTCGCTGGTGGCTCTAGCGGGGCTGCACATCTGGCTCCATCTGTTTTCCTTCGCCCTGCTCTGCATTGCGGCACTGGGTGTGATCATCCCTTTCTGGTTCTACAACGTGTTTGGAAATGCCATGAGGGGCAGAAAACTCTTTATGGGCGATTCGGGTTCGCTGTCGCTGGGCTACATCATCAGTTTCCTGATGATTCACCTGAGCACGGTGGATGTGAACCCGCATGTGGTGTCTGACTACAACATGGTGTTTGCCTTTACCACGATGCTGGTGCCGCTGCTCGACGTGGTGAGAGTGGTGGGCCACAGACTGAGAAACAGGCAGAATCCGTTCTTGCCCGACAAGAGCCACATCCATCATAAGCTGCTGAGATGCGGACTGAGGGTGAGACAGGTGATGGTGGCTATCTGCGTGCTCTCGCTGATGTTCATCCTGCTCAACTTCCTGATGATCGGCCACGTGAACATCACGTATATCCTGGGCATCGACATCGTGGTATGGATTGTGTTCCATCTTATCTTAGATGTCATTCTGCACACCAGGAGGGCGGAAATGGATATTTAATCCTCTATATTTAAATATATGCTATTCCCGGCTCGGAGATTCAAAAAGGAATCTCTGGGTTGGGATTGTTTTTTTTGTTAAAATCGTAGAAATGCTTGGTCGTTTGGGAGAATTGATGTATATTTGCAATTCATTAGATAGCGTTTGATTATGGCAAGAAAATTATATCCAATAGGAATTCAGACATTTGAGGAAATCCGCAAGTTGGACAACCTCTATATTGACAAGACGGAATACATCTATCGTATGACACATACCGATGGAAAGTATTTCTTCTTGAGTCGCCCACGCCGTTTCGGCAAGTCGCTGCTGGTTTCTACCTTCCAAAGTTATTTCGAGGGTAAGAAGGAACTCTTCGAGGGGCTTGCCATCGAGAAGCTGGAGAAGGAGTGGAATGAATATCCCGTGCTGCACTTCAGCCTGGCTGGAGGCAAACATATGGAGAAGGAACAGCTGGATCAATACCTCTTATATATATTGAAGGAAAATGAGGATAGGTTTGGAGTGGATTGTGATTCTCCAGCCCCAAACGTTCGTTTGCTCAACTTGATAAGAACAGTTACTGCAAAGACTGGCAAGCAGGCGGTGGTGCTCATCGATGAATATGACGCTCCGCTGCTGGATGTGGCTCATGAGAAGGAAAAACTCGATGTTTTGCGCAATACGATGCGCAATTTCTACAGTCCCTTGAAAGATTGCGAGCCATTGCTTCGTTTCGTCTTCCTGACGGGCATCACGAAGTTCTCGCAGTTGAGCATCTTCAGCGAGCTGAACAATATCAAGAATGTGAGTATGGACGAGCCTTACGCCGGCATCTGCGGTATCACCAAGGAGGAAATGTTGACCCAGATGAGCGATGACATCGACGCTCTTGCCGAGCAGCTGGAACTGAGTAGGGAGGAAACCATCCAGGAGCTGAAAGACCATTATGATGGTTATCACTTCACTTGGCCTTCGCCAGATGTCTTCAATCCTTACAGTCTGCTCAATTGCTTTGCCGATGGCAGAATGGATGATTACTGGTTCGGCTCGGGCACTCCTACCTATCTCATCAATATGATGAGAAAGTATGATTTTTTGCCTGCAGACCTTGGCGAGGCCATAGAGGTGGGCAAGAAGGACTTTGATGCCCCCACAGAAACGATGACCACCATCGTACCTTTGCTCTATCAGAGTGGATATGTCACCATCAAGGGATATGACAAGCCTACAAAATTGTACCTGTTGGCATTGCCTAACCAGGAGATTAGGGTGGGGCTGTATGGTAGTCTCTTGCCTCATTATCTGATGGACAAGTCGGCGAAGGCTAACACGACCATCGCCAAGATGTCGGTATTGGTGAAGAAGGGGGATATGGATGCAGCCTTCTGCCTGCTGAACGACTTTCTTGAGACGGTGCCTTACTGCGACAACACCAACTACGAGGGGCATTGGCAGCAGACGCTCTACATCATGTTTGCCCTGCTTACCAACTATAGCATCCTAGTGGAACCTCATACAGCGAAGGGCAGAATCGATATTATGATGGAGACGAATGATGCCATCTACGTGATGGAACTGAAGTTCAACAAGAGTGCCGAGGAGGCTCTCGCCCAGATAGACGCAAAGCACTATGCCGACGCCTTCAAGATGAGTGGCAAGAAGGTGGTGAAGATTGGCTTGAACTTTTCTGTGAAGGACGAGGTGAACAGCCTGGAATGGAAGATTGTATCTTAAGACAGGATTGTATCTTGAGGCAAGACAAGCTGAAAATGCAGAAAATTTCTGTTATAGTCCTGTATATTTCCTGATAGCCTTGATGAAGGTATCGCCATATTTATTGAGCTTGAATTCTCCAATACCACTGATCAGGCTCATGGCATTCTTGGTGGTAGGTTTCATTCTTGCGAGTTCATGAAGGCTCTTGTCGCTGAGTACGATATATGGAGGATAACCCTGTTCGTCGGCAAGGTTCTTGCGTATCTTTCTGAGGTGTTCAAAGAGCCCTTTGTCTTCCACGCCTTTCGAGTCTTCCTGGAAGATGACACGTTCGGCATGCACCTCAGGAATGAGATTTCCCGGCTTGGCGATGACGCCCTTCCTGTTGCGTACCGTTCTCTTTGGGCGGGTGGCTTTATCATCTTCTTCGATATAAGCCAGTGAAACATGATGTTCTCCCTTCAGTACCTTCCAGCCTAAATCGGTAACCTTCATGTAGTTGTGGTTGTTGTAGGCAATCTCGAAGAATCCCATCTGCAGCATCTGCAGCAGATAAGCATTCCAGTCCTTAGATGTAGTATCCCTGCCCACACCGAAGGTTTTCATCTCGTTGTATTTGTTTTTCACAACTGCAGAAGAATGCATGCCTCTCAGAATCTCGATGCAGGTACCTACTGCAATATGCTCACCCGAACGGACCACGGCACTCAGGGCTTTCTGGGCTCTGATGGTGCCGTCGAAGGTGCGTGGAGGATTCTTGCAGACATCACAGTTGCCGCAGTTGCAGGATGATGTCTCGCCAAAATAATTCAGCAGAATGCGTCGTCGGCATACTCTCGATTCGGCATATTCCTCCATGCGGCGCAGTTTCTCCATATTCACATCACGCTGTCCGCTTTCTTCACAGAAAGAACGGAGGGTGATGATGTCGGCCATCGAATAGAACAGTACGGTATCTGATGGTGCTCCATCTCTTCCGGCTCTACCTATTTCCTGATAGAAACTCTCTATGCTTTTAGGCATATTATAGTGGATTACCCAGCGCACATTACTCTTGTCGATGCCCATTCCGAAAGCGATGGTAGCACATACCACCTGAATCTGGTCCATCTTGAACCGCTCCTGTACTGATGCTCTGGTCTGGGCAGTTATTCCGGCGTGATACGCTGCGGCATTGATACCCAGATCGATAAGCTCCTGAGCTACCATTTCAGTGTTCTTGCGGGAGAGACAGTAGATGATGCCTGCTTCTTCCGGATGATTACTGATGAAGCGGGTGATGTATTGGAGCTTTGCCTTTTTGGTGCTCTCCTGTCTTACGGTGAGGGAGAGGTTGGGGCGGTCGAAACTGCTTACGAACGTCTGCCCATTGAGATGAAGCTGGCGTATGATATCTTCGCGCGTTATCTTGTCGGCTGTGGCTGTGAGCGCCATCACCGGGACATTGCGGAAATTCTCGTGCAGCATACCGAGTTGCGAATACTCCGGACGGAAATCGTGTCCCCACTGGCTGATACAGTGGGCCTCGTCAACGGCAAAGAGCGAAATCTTAATGTTGCTGAATAAATAAGGTATCTCGCTGATGAGTTTTTCGGGCGAAACATAAAGAAGTTTCAGTTCTCCCTTCTCGCATCGGCGTCGAATGATAAGTTCATCGGTCGTGTCGTTTCCGCTGTTCAGTGCCTCTGCCGGGATACCGTTTGCCTTGAGCGCCTCCACCTGGTCGTGCATCAGACTGATGAGCGGTGAAATGACCACAGCGGTACCTTCCATTGCTAATGCGGGAACCTGGTAGCACAGACTCTTTCCACCACCAGTCGGCATGAGAACCAGACAGTCGTGTCCCTGCATTACCTCTCTGATAATCGCCTCCTGGTTGGGGCGGAAGGTGTCGTATCCAAAATAGCTTTTTAATATCTCGTTTATCTGCATGATTGCCGTTTTATGTTTTCTGCCTTTACCGGCATGTTTTTGTTTTGATTTTCATGCAAAGGTAATGAATAATCTGCATAAATAAAAGTTTTCTCCAAGAAAAAGTGCATATTTCAAGTAAAAAACTTTGCAAAGAGCGAAAAACAGGAGGAAAAGTTTGGTATGTGGAAAAAATGTATTACTTTTGCATGGTAAAAACAGATAAAAATGGCAAAATGTAATGTAAACACTCAAGAGCGATTTGCCGATATCCAGATGCTCCGTTATGAGCTGAAGGGTTTCGAAAACCTGTCGCTCACACAGAAAATTTATATTTATTGCTTGTCGAAGGCAACCCTCTTGGGACGAGATATTACCTTCGACCAGCAGGGCAAATACAACCTGCGCATCCGTAAAACCCTGGAGGCTATATATCGTCATTACGAGGGTAACCGAGAAAGCGAAGATTTCAAGGCTTTCGAAGTTTACCTGAAGCGTGTCTGGTTTGCCAGCGGCATCCATCATCACTATGGATGTGACAAGTTTGTGCCAGGATTTTCAGAGGAATCTTTCTATGAGATGGTTGGGGCGATTGCCGATGAATACCTACCTCTTTCCAAGGGACAGAGCAAGGAAGACCTGTTGGGCATTCTGGTGCCTGTCATCTTCAATCCGGAAGTCATGCCTAAGCGCGTGAATCAGACGGATGGCGAGGATCTGGTACAGACTTCAGCCTGCAATTTCTATGAGAATGTTTCTCAGGCAGAAGTTGAACGTTTCTATGCCAGGATGAAGGAAGATGGCAACGAACAGGCACCTTCGTATGGACTGAACTCTAAACTGACCAAGCGTAATGGTGAACTGGTGGAGCTGAAATGGACAGAAGACGGCCTCTATGGCGCAGCTATCAAGGAGATTGTTTCCTGGTTGCTCCGTGCTCAGAAATATGCAGAAAATGAGGAACAGAAACATCTCATCGATCTCCTGGTGAAGTATTACCGTACAGGCGATCTCAAGGATTTCGACCGTTACAGCATTGCCTGGGTGCAGCAGCACGAGGGAATGATTGATTTCATCAACGGATTTATTGAAGTGTATGGCGATCCGCTCGGACTGAAAGGTACTTGGGAAGGCATCGTAGAATATAAGGATCTTGAAGCTACGAAGCGCACCCAGACCATCAGTCAGAATGCCCAGTGGTTTGAGGACCATTCACCTGTAGACCCACGTTTCCGCAAGCCGGAGGTGAAGGGTGTTACAGCCAATGTCATCTGTGCGGCGATGTTGGGTGGCGAAGAGTATCCAGCTTCTGCCATCGGCATCAATCTTCCGAATGCCAACTGGATCCGTCAGGAATATGGTTCTAAGAGTGTGACCATCGGTAATCTGACCGAGGCATATAACAAGGCAGCTCAAGGCAATGGTTTCCGCAATGAATTCGTTATCGACGAGGATACCATCAGTCTGATGAATCAGTACGAAGATATTACAGATGATCTGCATACCGACCTGCATGAGTGTCTGGGACATGGTAGCGGACAGCTTTTGCCTGGTACCGACCCTGATGCACTGAAGGCGTATGGCAGTACGATAGAAGAGGCGAGAGCCGATCTTTTCGGACTCTATTATGTAGCCGACCATAAATTGGTAGAACTGGGTCTGACTCCGAATGATGAGGCATACAAGGCTCAGTATTACGGTTATCTGATGAACGGTCTGCTCACCCAGACCATCCGCATCAAGGAAGGCGACAAGATAGAGGAAGCCCACATGCGCAACCGTGCGCTGATAGCCTGGTGGGTGATGGAGCATGCCGAGGGTGCTGTGGAACTGGTGAAGATGGATATGAACTATGCTTCTGCCGAGGATGCTTTGAAGGACAGCGAGGGCAATATCATTACGACGAAGACTTATGTGAAGATTAATGATTATGCCAAGCTCCGCCATCTCTTCGGTGAGTTGCTTGCTGAAATTCAGCGCATCAAGAGTGAGGGCGATTTCGAGGCTGCCCGCCAACTGGTTGAGAAGTATGCCGTGAATATTGATCCGGAATTGCATCGCGAGATACTGGCAAGATACAAGAAACTGAATCTCGCTCCATACAAGGGATTCATCAATCCGAAGATGACGCTGGAGATGGATGAAGAAGGCGAAATTACAGACGTAGTATTGGATTATGAGGAGAGCTATGTCGACCAGATGTTGCGCTACTCTGATGAATATGGAACGCTTTAGAAAGTTAATAGTTAAGAGTTGATAGTTTATAGGGCATTCTTGCTATACGGCGAAGCCGCTATAAACTGTTAACTGAACTTTCGCAAGTTTTGTCCCATACGCCCTGAAAGGGCAGAAGCCCCTAGCCCAGGGCATCGCCCTGGGTAATTACGGACGCAAACCTGTCGCCCTGTAAGGGCAAAAGCTTTAAAACTCCAGACAAAACATAAAGCTTTTGCCCTTACAGGGCGCCTTACTGATTGCCATTATACCCAGGGCGATGCCCTGGGCTAGGAGCTTTTGGGCCTTCAGCCCGTACTTGAACCACATGCGAAAGTTCAACTGTTAACTATAAACTATAAACTTTAAAAAAACGATGATAGATAATAAGAACGAGGAATTTCCGATAGTAGATGAAATGGGCAACATCCTGGGCGCTGTTACCCGCGGCCATGCCCATGACGGAAGCAAGATATTGCATCCGGTTGTTCATCTGCATGTATTCAACAGCCGGGGTGATCTGTATCTGCAGCATCGTCCAGCCTGGAAGGATATCCAGCCGGATAAATGGGATACAGCCTGCGGCGGTCATGTTGATTTAGGCGAAAGTGTGAGTCAGGCATTGCATCGCGAGGTAAGGGAAGAATTGGGTATCACCGATTTTGAACCGGAATCTCTTGGGCATTATGTCTTTGAGAGTCAGCGGGAAAAGGAACTGGTTTATGTACATCGCTGTGTATATGATGGCGAGGTGAAACCGAGCCAGGAAGAATTGGCCGGTGGCAGATTCTGGACCAAGGATGAAATCAGCAAAAACATCGGCAAGGGTGTTTTCACTCCGAACTTCGAAAACGAATACCAGAAGTATTTCATGTAACGCTGAAATTAGCCATAAAAATACGTCCCGACGTAGCATTTGCTGCATCGGGACGTATTTTTTTGTATGTCGGGACGCAGCAAATGCTACGTCGGGACATATTTTCAGCAGGGTTGTGGCCTGTTTCTGACCGCGTCAGCAGAACCGTTAAATCTCGTAGATACCCTTGAGTGCTCCTCTTGCGATTTGTTCGAAATCTTCACCGAAGTCGCAGAAACGGAGAACCGCATTAGAGGCAGCATGTTTTATTCCCATGTTGTCACCCTGCAATGCTGCGGCAGCCTGATCCAGGAATTCGTTGATGCCACGCTCGTTAGGCTCTTTCCCATTGGCAAAGAGACGGGCAAGGAGCTGGAAACCGGCAATCTCATAGAGCGGCTTATCACTTGCTATCCACTGGTAGGCGATGACAGGCGCATAATCTACGTGCTGCAAAAGGTTGAAGGCAAGCATCTCTGCCATCTCCTGACTCTGTACCTGTTCCATCCATAAATCTGTGATTTCCGGAAGCATCTTATCGGCAGGCATGATGAGTGTAGCCAGAATCTTGCACTCCCGGATATCTTCCTTCCACAGTTCGATGGCGAGGTCATAGTCTTTACCATATTCCTCAGCCATCTTTTTCAGTTCATAGAATGGTACTCCCCAATTCAGTTTATATCCCAGTCCCTTATCGCGCATAGATTGCGATCCCGGACCGTTCATCAGCAAGCGGAAGCTTCGCTTGATAGTCATCAGTTTCTGATGTGTTTCTTCGTTCATTATATTTAGAGTAAACTATTAACTAAATTAAAGTTTCATTATTTTACAGAACATTCCTTCGAACTGTTCCCCTATATTTGCAGGTTTATGCTTGAAGATACCGAAGATGGCACTTCCGCTACCACTCATCGCTGCGTATAAGGCACCCAGGTTGTACAGCTTCTGTTTGATTTCTGCCAGTTCCGGGTGCATCTTGAAGATAGGTGCCTCAAAATCGTTGACAAGTTCCTCTTTCCAAGTCTCGATAGGCTGGCGTACAATGTCGCGGCAACATTTGGCTGGTGCCTGTGGGGTGATGGCTGCATAAGCCTCTTTGGTGCTGACGGCAATGTCATCGCGCTTCACCACAACCAGATGATAGCCCCTCAGATTATCGCCAGGACCACTTACCGGCATCAGTTCTTCGCCGATGCCTTCTGCATAGCAAGCAGTATCGCCATCCTCAGGATCGGCAGAAATGAAGTAGGCGCAGTCAGCACCCAGTTTGGCAGCGTATCTTTCCATCTCCGGATTACCGATATTGAGACGGAAACGCTCGTCCAACAAACGGATCATGAAGGCTGCATCGGCAGAACCGCCACCCAAACCAGCCTGCGAAGGAATACGCTTTACCAGGTGAGCATGGATGCGTGGAATCCTGAAGTCGGCAGCCAGGAGATTATAAGCTTTTACAACGAGATTGTTCTGATCGTCGCAATCCACTGCGTTACCTGTAATCTTCAGATCACAAGGAACATCGCTAGGGAATTCATCGCCCATGAGCTTGATTTCAAGTGCATCGGTCAGCGGAATAGGGTAGAACACCGTTTCGAGATTGTGGTATCCATCTTTCCGCTTGCTAACTATATTTAAACCAAGATTGATCTTGGCGCAAGGAAATGTAATCATAACTTTTCAGTTTAAAGGGTTCGTTACTATTTCTTTTTCTTTGCAAAGATACGGAAAAATATCTAACATGGTGCATCTTTTACAGGATTATTTTTATCAGTAGCATTAAAAATATTAAAATAAGCCCTGTTTTGCAATATCTTTTGTATCTTTGCAATTACAAATTATTAATAGATTATGAAAAAAGGAGATAAAGTCAGATTCTTGAGCGAAGTGGGTGGCGGAAAGGTTGCCGGCTTCCAAGGTAAAAATATTGTGCTCGTTGAGGATGAGGATGGTTTTGAGATTCCGATGCCTATCAACGAGGTGGTTGTGGTGGAGCAGGATGAATACTCCATGGGCAAGATGATTTCGGCTAAGATGGATGCGCAGCAGAAGGCTGAGGAGCATGCCAATACCGAACTGCATCAGGACAGCCGGAGTATCAAGGCCATCTTGAATGATCACGATGACGTGGATATGGATGTAGAGGAATATGATGCTGCCGACCGTGAGATAACCTTTGTGAAACCGGTTCAGGAACATGCGGGAGGCAACAAACTCAGTGCTTATCTCGCCTTTGTACCTATCAACATCAAGGACGTAACCAATACCCGTTTCGAGACCTATATGGTGAATGACAGCAACTACTATCTCCGCTATACCTATCTCGTGGCTGAGGGAAATGCATGGACTCTGAAAGCAGAGGGAGAAATAGAACCGAACACCAAACTCTTCGTCGAGGAATTCGGTCGTGAGGCTCTGAACGAGATGGAGCATATCGCCATCCAGATGATAGCTTACAAGAAGGACAAGCCTTTCCTTCTGAAGCCGGCAACAGATGTTCAGTTCCGTCTTGATCCCGTGAAATTCTACAAACTTCATCTTTTCGAGGAGAACGATTTCTTCGAGACTCCAGCCTATCTCTTTACGATTGTAGAGAACGATGAAATAGCCCGTCCGCTGGTTATCGATTCCAAGCGTCTGAAAGAGCAGATGTATAAGGATGAGAAGGTTGTTGCCAACACCAGCAAGAAGAAGAGCAAGAAAGATGATGGTACCCTTGTGATAGATCTTCATGTGGATGAAGTGCTTGAAACAACTGCTGGAATGAATTCTGCAGATATTCTTCATTATCAGATGGATATCTTCAAGAAGACCATGGAGGAATATAAGAAAAAGAAGGGACAGAAAATTATCTTTATTCATGGAAAGGGCGAAGGTGTGTTGCGCCAGACTCTCATTCATGAGTTGAACTATCGCTATAAGAGTTGCACCTATCAGGATGCTTCTTTCCAGGAGTATGGCTATGGTGCTACACAGGTAACAATTAAGTAATTTATTATGAAGTACGGATTTATTAAGGTAGCTAGTGCCATCCCTGCCGTAAAGGTGGGTGATGTCATTTTCAATACCCAGCAGATAGAGGAACAGATAGCGCTGGCTGAGGGAAAGGGTGTAGAGATCATTACATTTCCGGAACTCTCTATTACGGGCTATTCCTGTCAGGATCTCTTCCGCCAGCAGATGCTTCTCGAATCATCTGAGCAGGCGGTGATGATGTTGCTCGATTTCACACGCAAACTCGATATCATCTCTATCGTGGGTGCGCCTGTGATAGCGGGCGACTTGTTGCTCAATTGTGGTATCGTTATCCAGCATGGACAGATTCTCGGTATTGTACCGAAGACATATCTTCCAAACTACAGCGAGTTTTATGAGAAACGCTGGTTTGCCTCGGCTCAGGACCTGAGAGATTGCGAAGTCCGTTATGCCGGACATAAGGTGAAGCTGACGCCTGATGTTCAGATTTTTCAAACTTTCGATGGCGTACAGTTTGGTGTGGAAATCTGCGAAGATGTATGGGCTCCGGCTCCTCCTAGCAACAAACTGGCGCTAGCAGGAGCAGACCTGATTTTCAATCTTTCTGCAAGCGATGAACTCATCGGAAAACATCATTATCTGAAGAGTCTGCTCAGTCAGCAGAGTGCCCGTACCATGACCGGATATATCTACAGCTCCTGCGGATTCGGTGAGAGTACGCAGGATGTGGTTTATGGTGGAAATGCTCTGATTTATGAGAATGGAGTTTTACTTTCACAGAGTGAACGTTTCTCTATTGAACCGCAGATGGTTATCTCACAGATAGATGTAGAGAAACTCCGCTCTGAGCGTCGTACGAATTCTACTTATGTAAATGCCCAGCGCAACATTAAATATTCTGTTCTCGGCGGTCAGTTCAATATCCGTAATATCGAAGCAGAACCAACCGAGAATGAACGCGATTTTGTGTTGGAGCGTGAGGTGAATCCGCATCCGTTTATTCCTACCAGCAGCGATATGAATGCCTCTTGCGAGGAAATTTTCAATATCCAGCTCATGGGACTAGCCAAGCGCATCGTTCATACCCATGCCAAGACCGTAGTAATCGGTATTAGCGGCGGTTTGGATTCTACGCTGGCCTTACTCGTTTGTGTAAAAGCTTTTGATAAACTCAAAATGAACCGAAAGGGTATCGTAGGTGTCACCATGCCGGGATTCGGAACCACAGACAGAACCTACAATAATGCTATCTCGCTGATGCAGAGTCTTGGTATTACCATTAAGGAAATCAGCATCGCCAAGGCAGTAACCCAGCACTTTGAGGACATCGGTCAGGATGCCAGTGTGCATGATGTGACTTACGAGAATTCCCAGGCTCGTGAACGTACGCAGATTCTGATGGATTTAGCCAATAAGATGGGTGGTATGGTTATCGGTACCGGCGACCTTTCAGAGTTGGCATTAGGATGGGCTACCTATAATGGTGACCACATGAGCATGTATGGCGTGAATGCCAGCATTCCTAAGACCCTGATCCGTCATCTCGTAAATCATGTAGCAGAGAGTGGGGTAGACGAACAGAGCCGCATCACGCTTCGTGATATCATCGATACTCCTATCAGTCCAGAGTTGATTCCGGCAGATGAGAATGGAAATATCAAGCAGAAGACGGAAGATTTGGTGGGACCATACGAACTGCATGATTTCTTCCTCTACTATTTCCTGCGTTTCGGTTTCCGTCCTTCCAAGATTTACATGTTGGCAAAGAAGGCATTTATTGATTCCGAACTGGAGCGTGTAAAGATCAGTGATAATGATCCTGACAGCTATGATGAGGAGACTATCAAAAAGTGGCTGAAGACCTTCGTGCGCCGTTTCTTCAATCAGCAGTTCAAGCGCAGCTGTCTGCCAGACGGCCCGAAAGTAGGTAGCGTAAGCCTCAGTCCTCGTGGCGACTGGCGTATGCCTAGTGATGCAGCTTCAGCCATCTGGTTGCAAGAGGCTGAAAACCTCTGAATTTGATTTCGGACAAGCCAAAAGTACAATATTTTTTCTATTTTCTGGCGCGCCCGTTATATTAATTATATACTCTTAAAGGGGCTGGATTTTGTAAATATTTGGTTTACAGAATTCAGCCCCTTTTTCTTAATATTTGTGAAATCGATTGCATAAAAATATCAGCAGAAAAGTGAAATATCTTGTTGGGCGGATAGAAATAGTTTGTAATTTTGCGGTGTAATTATTCAACTATTCAATTTTAAACTTAACAATTTCATTATGAAAAAACTTGCCGCAAAATTATGGGCGGTTTTAATGCTCATGTTGGTCTCCATGCAGACGATGGCTACAGACACGTTTACTAGCAATCGTACTGACTTCCGAGACGAAAGTATCTATTTTATGATGACCACGCGTTTCTACGATGGTGACACAGGAAACAATGTGCTCTGCTGGGATAACCAGTCAGAGCAGATCAAAACAAAAGACCCTTGCTGGCGAGGCGACTTCCAGGGTGTCATCGACAAGCTCGACTACATCAAGGCACTCGGCTTCACTGCCATCTGGATTACACCAGTAGTGCAGAACGCATCCGGTTATGATTACCACGGTTATCATGCTATGGATTTCCAGCATGTTGACTGCCGTTATCAGAGCAGCGATGGTAGCAAAGACGGTGACGCCATGTTCCAGGAACTCATTGACAAGGCTCACGAAAAGGGTATCAAGATTATCCTCGACATCGTGCTCAACCACACCGGTAACTTCGGTGAGCAGACACTCTGCAAGGAGTTTGACCGTAATACCGACTTGGAAACTCAGGCACTCATCAATGCTTGTATGATTCCTAACGAGGAGAAGTTGGGTTCCGACTACCTTACAAGTGTCCCTTATGAGCAGTATCAGCGTCGTCTTGGCTTGTTGAAGAATGTTCGTGGTAAGAACGAGGATGTTCACAACTACTGGCACCACTTTGGTGACTTTAACTGGGACTTTCCTAATCGCTGGTGGGCTCAGATTGCAGGCGACTGTGTTGACCTGAATACCGAGAACGACTACGTAGCAGATTATCTCGTAAAGTGCTACGGCAGTTTCATCAAGATGGGTGTGGATGGATTCCGTATCGATACTTCCGGTCACATCTCACGTTTGACATTCTGCAAGCAGTTTATTCCTCAGTTTACAGCCCTCGGTAAGCAGTATGAGGACAAGCGATTGAACAAGGCTCCATTCTTCATGTATGGTGAGGTTTGCGCCCGTTACAGTGATGTCACATACCGTGGTCAGGATAACCTCTCTTGCTATTATTACACATGGAAGGCTCCACAGGACTTGCTCGACAAATGGGATGGCAGCCAGAAATACTGGGATACACAGGTACTCTTTGATAAAGCCAATGGCGGTACAGGTGTAGATGACCATCAGATGGCTCTCTGTGAGTCAGACAATGCCCCAACACCAACAAGCGACAATACCTTTATGGTGAATGGTAAGTGGCATGAGCCAGACTATTCTCAGTCAAGCGGTTTCAATGTGATCGACTTCCCATTGCACTACAACTTCGGTAATGCTGCCGCCGCATACGGTTTGGCAAAGTCAGGTGACAAGAGATATAATGATGCTACCTATAATGTGGTATATGTTGATAGCCACGACTACGGTCCTCAGCAAACCAACGACCAATTCCGTTTCTCTGGTGATGATGCTCAGTGGGCAGAGAATCTCTCTCTGATGTTTACCTTCCGTGGTATTCCATGTCTCTATTATGGTTCTGAGGTAGGTTTCCGTCGCGGTGCTCCGATTGACAGAGGTCCTCACGGTCCTCTTTCAGAAACTGGTCGTGCTTACTTCGGTGGTTACCTCACTGGTGATGTAGAAGCATCTGATTTCGGTGACTACAAGGCTACAGGCAATGTGGCTGCAACTTTGAATCATGATGTAGCTCAGCACCTCATCCGTCTGAACAAGATTCGTCAGGCTGTTCCTGCTTTGCGTAAGGGTCAGTGGACCGACGAGGGTTGTACTCCTGCCAAGGGTGGTATCGCCTTCAAGCGTGCTTACAAGAATGACAGCTATGCACTCGTGGCCATCAATGGTGGTGCAACATTCACAGATTGCCCTGATGGTACTTATACCGACGTGGTAACAGGCAAGACTTACACTGGTACTACTATCACCGTTGATGCTCCTGCTACTCAGGGTCAGCTCCGTGTTCTCGTGAAGGACTGGAAGGGCGGTCAGATAGGTGAGGATGGTCCTTTCATCTATAATGAGGCTCCTAAGTCTAAGTCAGAGGCTGAACAGGCTTACGATGGTCATGAGGAAGATGGTACAACATGGGTTGAGCCACAGACTAATGAGTTTGGTTTGAAGTTCTCTCAGAATGGTGGTACTTTCCGCACCAATACTGTTACTGTAGAGGTAAGCCTTAGCGGTAAGGCAACTTCTGGTTGGTTCCAGGTTGAAGGTCAGGACAAGGTTGAGTTGGCTCCTGGCGAGACCAAGACATTCACTATCGGTGAAGACATGCACTTCAAGCAGACCAAGACTGTAACATGGTATGCTAAGAACGACAAGAGTGAGAAAAATGGTTCTGTATCCTTCACCAAGGTGGATCCTAACGCATCTATCACCGTATATGTAAAGGCAGACAATGCTCCAACTATCTATGCTTGGGTTCCTGGCAAACCTGCTAAAGAGTTGACTGGTGCATGGCACGGTAAGGCCATGGATGGTCCTGAAGAGATTGGTGGTGTCAACTACTGGTACAAGACTTTCGATGGAGTAGAGAGCTTCAATGTGATTCTGAATAATGGTAATGACAAGCAGTCAAGTGACATCACTGGTATCACAGGCGATATCTACTTGGAGTATGACGGTGGTTCAAATGTCAAGACGCTCGATGCTCCTGTCAACACAACAGCCAAGGTTACTTTGAGTCCTAACGGTGGTGACTTCGAGAAGACTATTTCTGTAACAGCAACCCTCAGCGACAATGCCAAGAGCGGTTGGTATAAGATTGGCGATGGCGAGCAGGTGGCTCTTACTCCTGGTAAGCCAGTTACCTTCACTCTCGGTGCTGACATGATGGAAGGCGAGAGCAAGACTGTAACTTGGAGCGCAACTAATGCAGAGGATAAGGCTAAGACAGGTACTGCTACCTTCAACAAGAAGGCAGAGGTGGTTATTCCTGCACCAACTGGTATCTTCGCTTACTTCCTCGCTCCTTCAGACTGGAGCTTAGTTGACTGCTGGGCTTGGAATAATACAGACAACTTTACCGGTGGTAACTGGCCAGGTGTAGCATGTACCAAGACCGGTGTGAAGAAGAATGGTCTGGATGTCTGGATGTGGAAGTATGATGGCGATTTGACAACTGCTCCTACCATGATCATCTTCAACAACGGCGGTGGTACGCAGACAAAGGATTTGAAATTCGAAAACGGTGCAGTTTATAACCTTGCCGGTAAGACCAATGAGTCTGTCTCAACAGGCATCAACCAGGTAGGTAGCAAGAAGGCTCCTGCTAAGTTGAAGATTTACTCTATCAATGGTGTGAAGGTAGCTGAGGTAGGTAGCATGGCAGATGCTGAGTACATCCTCGCTCCTGGTGTCTATGTTTGCAGTGGCAAGAAGTACGTCATCAAGTAATAAATCACTTTTCTCTTTTGAATACGCAAGTTTTCGGCTGAAAACTTGCGTATTTTTTTCGTATAATCGTTTGTGTTTGTTTATTTTACTTATTAACGCAATCGATTGCACGGAAAAATGAGCGGAAGTTGCTTTATTTATTTGTTATCATCATTTATTATGATTAATTTTGTAAGTGGAATAAAATTTGACTAAATATCTTAACTTAATTCAAAAATTTTTTATGAGAAAGTTCAAGAAGAAGCTCTTTGCAGCGATGCTGCTGCTCCTTGCCTCGTCTAATGCGATGGCGACTGACAACTTCACGGATAATCGTACAGATTTCCGAGATGAAAGTATTTACTTCATGATCACCACCCGTTTCTACGATGGTGATCCAAGTAACAATGTGCTCTGCTGGGACAACCAGGAAGCACAGAAGAGTACCAAGGACCCTTGTTGGCGAGGTGACTTCCAGGGTGTCATCGACAAGCTCGACTACATCAAGGCGTTAGGTTTCACTGCCATCTGGATTACTCCTGTCGTACAGAATGCGTCTGGTTATGACTACCACGGCTATCATGCTTCGGATTTCTCCAAGGTAGATTGCCGTTATCAGAGCGGTGACGGCAAAAAGAGTGGTGACGTGATGTTCCAGGAACTCATCGACAAGGCTCACGAAAAGGGTATCAAGATTATCCTCGATATCGTGCTCAACCACTCCGGTAACTTCGGTGAGGAGCATTTTTGCAAGGAGTTCGACCGTGATACCCGTCTTCGTAATCAGGCAGACATCAATGCTTGTATGATTCCTAATCCAGAAATATTGGGTAGTGACTATCCAAGTCTTTTGCCTGCGGCACAGTATCAGCGTCGTCTTGCCCTGATGAAGAATACAGATGGTCAGAATCATGATTCACACAACTACTGGCACCATTTGGGTAGCTTCAACTGGGACTTTCCTAATCGTTGGTGGGCTCAGATTGCAGGTGACTGTGTGGACTTCAATACTGAGAATAATACAGTGGCTGAATATCTTGTCAAATGCTATGGCAATTTCATCAAGATGGGTGTCGATGGTTTCCGTATTGATACATCCGGTCACATCTCACGTCTTACCTTCTGCAAGCAGTTCATTCCTCAGTTTGCTGCCCTCGGTAAGCAGTACGAGGACAAGCGATTGAACAAGGCTCCATTCTTCATGTATGGTGAGGTTTGTTCCCGTTACAGTGGTGTGCAGTACCGTGGTCAGGACAACCTTTCACCTTTTTATTATACATGGAAGGCTCCACAGAACTTGATGGATCAGTTTGATGGCAGCCAGGCATACTGGGATACTCAGGAAATTTATGACACAGGTTCTGGTTATGATGATAAGCTGATGCCTCTCTGCGAGAAGGATAATGCGAATTCTCCTGAAAGCAACAATACCTTTATGCTGAATGGCGCATGGCATGAGCCAGATTATTCTCAGTCAAGCGGTTTCAATGTGATCGACTTCCCATTGCACTACAACTTCGGTAATGCTGCCACCGCATACCGTTTGGCTAAGACTGGTGATATGAAATATAATGATGCTACCTATAATGTGGTATATGTTGACAGTCACGACTATGGTCCTGGGTCAGGGTCTCGTTTTGGCGGCTCAGACGCTCAGTGGGCAGAGAATCTCTCTCTGATGTTCACCTTCCGTGGAATCCCATGTCTCTATTATGGTTCTGAGGTAGGTTTCCGTCGCG